>BNJV01000522.1_pt1 | contig 149957 bp, 185 predicted proteins | sample 8540591 | NCBI WGS metagenome assembly BNJV01 (sample SAMD00202457, study PRJDB9452) | human saliva metagenome | host: Homo sapiens
CATTGCACTCTTTGGTGTGATTGCTTCAAGTGGGCTTAAAATTCTGATTGAAACTGACTAACTTTGATAATAATATTGATTGCCAAGTGTTATTCTTGTATCTGGTATCAGGGGTCTTCTTGCAGTTGTCAGGTCTTCAAATCAGGGTATTCTATCAGCTGTCTTAGGAATTGTTCTTTATCTTGTTCTACCTGAGCCCCAAATAAAAAATTGTTAAGTTCATTTTCAAATCTGTCGTCCGATCTAGGGCCTTGCTCAATCATCATCTAAAACAGGGAGGTTAGCATGTCATCAAATCAAATCGCACTTAAAAACCTTGTTTCTGAAACTCTGTCAGGCGAAGAAGTTATGTCCTTAATTAAACATGGAATTGAATTTAAAATGGAACAAAATACATTATGATGAGCAACATATCATTAGCACAACCTTTTCTTTGAATAACTCTACTCGGACCCCACAAAGAAGCACTTTGAAGCAGAGTTGAAGTTGGGCTGTAGTCTTCTGGACTGATGTCAAGACAAACTCGGTGTGGGACCTTGTGACACCATCCTGACTATGTCACTGCCCACTTGGCGTCGATGTTTGTGTCATTCGCCATCCTGAAGTGGACTATTACAAAGAGCTAGTGGAAAGCCCAACCATTACAGCTTTCCATCGTTAACGGAGGAGATGGTTCTGGTCAGCATCCTAGCCAAAGCTTGGATCGATATTTATCCAAGAGTTTGGTCGCTTTGAAGGGCTCAAGGTTGCGATTGCTGGTGACTTGGACCATTCTCAGGCTAAGTCAAACATGCAGATTCTCGACGCTTGGGGGTGAGAGCTATACTTTGCTGGTCCGGAAGAATGGCGGAGCCAGAGTTTGCTGACTATGGTAAGTTTGTCACTATTGATGAAGTGATTGAAGAAGTGGATGTCGCATGATGTTCCTACGTGTGCAGCATGAGCGTCATAGCTATAGGTCATCTTTTCTAAAGAGAATTACCACAAATTGCATGGTCTAACTCAAGGCGTTATGAGCGCATGAAGATACAGCGATTCTCGTATCCGGCTCCAGTTAACCGTGATGTAGAAATTGCGGATCGTCTAGTTGAAACACCAAATCACGTATCGTTTGAACAAATGACCAACGGCGTCTTTATCAGAATGGCAATTATTAGGCGATTTTGAAAGGTCGTCAATAAAATGACAACAAAAGTTAGGGGAATTGTAAAGAAATTTTAACTATATAAAAGGTTTACGATAAAGAGAATCTCAAACCCAACACATATCAATAACACAGGCATAGTAGAAAATTAACTAAATTCTATTTATGATTTTACAAATCAAAGTATTTCTCTAATAAAATTTATATAATTGTATTTATATCTTCAATAAATAATTTAGCAAACAAGTCATCAAAATGTAATCCATTCTATTAAAAAGACGAATAATAACGGCTTTTACATGCGCTTCCACTCCAATAAAATAATTCTATAAGTAGTGAAAAAATATTTATATGATATTATGAAAGAAGGATACAAGGATGAAAAAAGCTAGAAATCCTTGAACAGCAACTGGAATAAAAGCTGCAACAACACTGATGTCAGGTATGTTGGGAAACAGATTAAAGCAGAAGAGATAAAGAAAACAAACAACTGAAAAAGAATCAAGCCACTCAACAGATGGATGCAGATAAGACAAACTAATGCAGAAATTTCAAAACTCGGAAGCTGAACTGGCAAAAGGCACAGGAAGAATCATAAGAAGAGACAGTGAATAAAGCTAAAAATTGAATATGACGCTGCTCAGAGAAGCAAATCAAAAGCGCAGAAGAGCTGAAAGAAGCAGAACAACAAGTAAATGCTACAGCGCACAGTGCTCCAAAAGAATGAAATTCAGAGCAAAAGCAGAAGTAGTAGCAATATAGCAAATCTGACAGATGCTCAAAGGCCAAGAGCATCCTACTCAACAAGAAGCAATTCAAGAGCAAGAAAATAAAGTTATCGGCCAACAAAGCTTAGTTGATTTGGCTGAAAAAGTGTGAAGCTAAAGCACCTATTACGCGAGCAAGAACTGAAACAAGCAAAGAAGTTGAAGAAGAACAAGCAATAAAAAGATGCTGCAGCAAAAGAGAAACTTGCTGCAATTCAAGATAAAAGACACAGACTCCAGCCGTACTGCAAAGTTAGAACAGTCAATCTATCTAATCAAGTAGAATTAGACTAAGATTAAAGAAGAAATCAGAAAGAAGAAAGCAGAACTAGCAACAACGCCACAAAAGAAATTGTGATGCAAGCTGCTGATTTTTCAAACAACTAACATATGCATATTCTTAATTACTTACAAGAAATGGACAAACACCTAGTGAGAAGAAAGCTGCTTCAAATGCTCTATCCTTGTATAAACAGGCAAGGATAGACTAACAATAAATTGCAGCTCACTAGTTCAGCAAGCCTTGAAAACAATTTTAAAGCGGTGAAGTGGTTCGTGCAATTAATCGTTATCGTGCTCAAGCTGGTCTACCTGAACTGTATCAGGCCCAGTCCCATATGCTAATGTGCTTGAGCCAGAAATTCCAATCAGCTTTCTTTGAGAAAATAGATGCGCCATATGTTTAAATATGTCAAAAACTTGAAAATGTGGCACAATGGCACTACATAGAAAGTCTGTTGATTTTAGCACAGTGAAAAACACTCTATCAAAAAATTGCTGCCCAATATAATTTGCAACAGACGAGAAACAGTTGGATGCAATGCCATTTATCAGAAAATCGGCGCTAGAAACATTTAAAGAGTAAGAACATCTGCAAATGATGGATAATAAGGCGACTGCTATCTCTCTGCCTCTTATAACACAATCCCAAATGCTAGTTCTGTTTATGGAACTGCGGCTGTTGGATTTCCTGTCATTAAATATAATAGCGTTTACAAAATAAGACTCTGTTGAGCCTATCTGATTATGAACAGTTACTAAAGCGCCACTCAGCAAGAATTGTTGAAAATGAGAGAGCAACTGTTCTAAAAATGAATGGCAGCTTTGAGTTGAAAAACGAATCGTGAAGTAAAGCAGGTATTCTTGCTAGTCAGCTGAATGACGGCAAAATTACAGGCTCAAAAGCAAGCTCAGTTAGTAGCTATGCAATACAAGTACTAAACGCTGAAAGCAAGTTAACTGCTGCAGAGAAAATAGTTGCTAAACAAGCAGCGTTAGATAATGCAAGCAAACAATTTGAAACTTCTCTTCAGCAGAAAAATTAGCACTTCAACAGCTTGCTAAAGAAAATTAGCAGAAGAAACTGCTAAATTAAAAGTTAAAACGGAGTTGCAAACACTAAAACAAAATACTTTAAGTGCCGCAAGGAGCAACCATGAGCTCAAAAACTAGAGTTGAAAATATAAGAGCAAAGTTGATCAATTGGCTAAAAGCGCCACAAAGGTATATACCGCACGAAACAAACAGCATCTTCTACGAAGACAGTTCTTTCTAAAAGAAAATAAGTTGCAACAGAGGAATCGCTACTGAAAATCTTTATAAAGAGGTTACAGAAACTAGAAGATAGCGAAAGTTGCAGACTAACGCAGCAGATAATATTTCTTCTATATCTCATTTATCAACAGTTAAAGCTACTTCAACAAAACCTGCTGATGCTAAAGCTTTACAAAGGTGATGCAGTGATGTTTGCAAAAGATCAAGCTTCTAAATCTAAAAAGAAAGAGTTTTACCTCAAACAGGTACAAATGCTGAGTACTTCAGCTTGCTTGGTTTAACAACTGGTATAGTTGGCGTAACTATTGCAAATGCGTCCAGAAAAGAAAAAAGAATATCAATAATCGACTAAATAGAGGGTGGATGTGTCTCTCATCCTCTTTTTATAAAATATTGAAAGGAAAGCGAAAATGATTGACTTTGGAAAATTTAAGAGTATAATAATTGATGTAAGAAGTTACAGGAGAAAAATATGTTAAATCAGAACGAAAACAAGTTATTTTGGAGCAATTAAAACATCATAGAACTGTTTCTCTAGAAACCCTGGTTCAGGAAATTCTAAATACTTCTGAATCAGCATGTTCGACGTGATTTAGGTTGGAAAACGAACAGAAACTTCGTCGAGTTCATAGTGGTGCTGAGGTATCCGCCTTACAAAGAGGAGCAACCAGGAAAATCTATCAAAAACATTCACGAGAAGCAAAAGATTGCAGAGAAAGCTGCTAGTTTAATACAAGAATAACGACGTGGTCTTCATTGATGCAGGGACGACAGATGATTTTTTAATCAGGCTGTGAACACTCGCAAGTGACGATTGTGACAAAATTCGATGCACCATGCTTCAAGAAATTAGTTGAACGAAATATTCCAACGGTTATTATAGGTGGTAATTAGCGATGCGTTCAACAGATGCTGAGTATTGGTGGTGTAGCACTGAATCAAATTGGTCAACTGAATTTTGATAAGGCTTTTCTTGGAATGAATGCTATTGATAGCGATACCACGCTGGACATGGAAGAAGGAGTCTGCTAAAGCGAGCACTTTGGAGAATGCGAAAATACGTATGCCCTGTGCTGATTCCTCTAAGCTGGGAGGACATCATTTGTCAAAGTTGCGTCAGTATCCAAAAAGCAAGTATTATTACAAATCGCCTACAGAGCTTCTAGAAGTGGCCAGGAAGTTTTGAAAGGGAAAACGAGAGTGAGTTGAAGCATGATTTATGGCAGTTACACTCAAACCCGCTCTATAGACTATATCGTTCGCTTGGACGAGGGTCTTAGTGGGAGAGTGTCAATCGAATGGATAGTGATGATGAAATTTGCTGGCGGGAAGGGATTAACGTTAGCCGAGTTCTCAAACGTTCTAGGTATTGAGAATACAGCGACTGGATTTCTCGGAGGATTCACTGGGAAATTCATAAAAGATACACTTGAGACGGAAGGGATTACGCTCATCGCGCTGTGAGAAGTAGTCGAGAGTACACGTCTCATGTCCTGCAAAAGTCAAAGCGGATTCAGAGACTGAGATCGATGGATCTGGACGCTGAAAATCTCAAATCAAAAGGCTAGGTGAGTTAGTTGATGGCTTCATTGTCCTCAAGAGATACAGTAGTTTTGCAGGTAGCAGTCCGAAAAATCTAGGAACATGTCGTCTACACAGGAGTTGATTGGTCTGACCAGAAAGACAGGAGCACAAGTAGTCCTGTGACTTTGAAGGATACAGACTCTCCTACCCAGATTCCTTGGAGTTTGAGCTACTTTTGGTCAAACCTAACACCTCACGAACTTGGTGATATTTTGGAGTCAAGCCTAGAAAATTTGGATCAGATTGAGGAGTTATGCACGCCAAATTTTAGAAAAGGAGTGCTCAGCATGTGATTATTTCCATGGCTGGAGACGGGGCTTGTTGGTAACTCAAGATGGTGCTTACTTTTGCTGAACCTATCAAAGACCATGTATTCTGTCGGTGGTGCTGAGTGACTCTCATGGTGGCTGGTTTTCACCGGAGAGTTTGTCCGGCTCTGGAGATGCTATTCAATCCTTTAAATGGGAGTAGCTTGCGGTACAGCAACCACCTTCTCAGATGATTTTGGCGACAGCTTGATTATATAAAAGAAATCTATGGAAAAAGTAAAGAGGTAGAAAAACTATGAAAGTCAAGACTTATTGAGGAGAAAGACGTTATGTTGTTGGACTTGCAGACAACAGAGAGAGATGAAAGTTGATTGAAGAAATGATTCAAAGTCTAGTGGATCGTAGCTATGTGACAGATTTCGAGACTTTCTAAAGAAGGGATTTTGGCTCGTTAAGCCTTGACACTACTGGATTAGGGGATGGAATCGCTATGCCCCACAGTAAAAGTACTGCTGTCAAAGAAGCGACGGTCCTTTGCTTTTGCAAGTCCAATAAAGGTGTAGATTACGAAAGTTTGGATGGCCAGCAGACTAATCTATTCTCCTTTATGATTGCTGCTCCAGAAGGGCTAACGATACTCCTTTAGCTGCGTCTTTGCTGAACTGTCTCAATATCTAATGAAGCGATGGTTTTGCAGATAAATTGACGCTTAAGCGACTTTCCGCCTGGTCGGGGTGTGAGCTCTTTGACCAAGCTTCAGAAAAAGCAGAAGAACCTGCTGTCGTCGAGACCTGCCAATGAAGGCGGAGACTTTCCTTGTAGCGTAACAGCTTGTACAACAGGGATTGCGTATACCTACATGGCTCGAGTAGCCTCTGCAGAAGGGTTGCAGCTGAAATGGGTGTCGGCATTGATGTTGAAATCAATGGCGCTGGCGGTGTTGGAAATAAGCTGACAGTAGAGGATATTAAAAAGCTAAAGCCAGTTATTATTGCAGCAGATAAGGCAGTAGAGATGGACGTTTCTGATGGAAAACCATTGATCGATCGTCCTGCTGCGTGATGGTATTCGTAAAACAGAGAATTGATCGATCAAGTACGATGTCAGGCCAAGAAAGCCTCGTATCTATCGTGCTAGCCATCAAGCTGGTGCAAGTCAAGTAAGCTTCCTGCAGGTGGTTTTATAAGCACCTTATGAGCGAGGTTTCTCAAATGTCTGCCTCGTAATTGGTGGTATTTTAATCGCACTTGCATTCTTATTTGATCCCGATTTGCTGGGAGTTCCTAAAGACCAGTTATCTAATCTTGTTCTTATCATGAAGTTGCAGCATTGTTGAAAAGAAATATAGGTGGCGCGGCATTTGGCTATGTTACCAGTACTTGCTGGATTTGTTGCCTTTTCTATAGCAGTAAAAGCCAGGATTAGGTCCAGGTTTTGTAGCTGGTGTTTAGCTGCTGCAGCTGCTTTGGATTCCGTTTGCATCTGGCGGTGAGGCTACGCTTTCTCTAGCAGGAGTATCATCAGGTTTTTCTTGGAGCATTAGGTGGGTGGTTTCTTAGCTGGTTACACGGTAAACTTTCTAGCTCTTGCTAGTTTTTGCCAAAAATCCCTTGAAGGATTAAGTCTCTCTTGCTTTGTATCCTTTGCATAGGAACTTTCTTAACAGGATTCTTGATGCTGCTGGTCAATATTCCAACGGCTGCTATCAATACTGGTTTGAATAATTTCCATGAAGGTCTGGAGTGGAACTTCAGCGGTCTTGATCAGGACTAGTAGTTGGAGGTATGAGTGGCTATCGATATGGGAGGACCATTCAACCGTGCGCGCTTATATCTTTGGTACCGGAAACTCTTGCAGCAACAGTAGCTTCAGGCGGATCGGTAGTCATGGCTCAGTGTAATGGCTGGAGGTATGGTTCCTCCTTTTGCAGTTTTCTATTGCAGCTTGTTATTTAAAAGAAAATAAATTTCTACTGAAGAAGAAAGAAACTCTGGTTTGACAAATATTAAGTCATGGGATTATCTCTTTATAACAGAAGGTGCTATCCGTTTACCGAGCAAGCGGATCTCTATGCGTGCTACTTCCAAGCTTTATTGCCGGTTCTGCTTTTGCTGGTGCATTAGTTGGCTTAGCAGAAATAAATTAATGGCACCCCATGGAGGTATCTTTGTAGTTGTTCTCACAACAAACCCGCTCCTTTACTTAGTCTTTGTTTTAGTAGGAGCAGTGGTAAGCGGATTTTCATTTGGATATTTGAAAACCATTGAAAATAATGAATAAATTTTCAAAAATCTCTTAGGAGGTTCTTTTTGTATTCTTTTAAACCTAAAATGAAACAAACTTTTCCAGCGAGTATTAGAACTTAGAGACATATATTAAGTGATAAGCTTTAGCATGAAGAAGCGCAATATGATTTGTAGTCAGTCGTTAAAAATATGCTATAATGTTAGTAACGCAAAATTTTAGGAGAAATACAATGGAATCACAACGCGAAAAAGAATTCGTTAGCCAATATCATTATGATGCACGCAACTTTTGAATGGGAAAAAGCAAATGGTACTCCAGAAACAAAAGGTAGATGTTAACTTTCAATTATTAAACCGTGATGAAACAAATCAAACGACTTCTTTGGTCGTCATTTTAAATTACATGATTGTTTTTGATGCGTTTGTTATTAGTGGCGTTATTTCTCAAGCAAACCATATCCAAAATCGCCTTGTTGGAGAGCCAAATGAGTTCAGCCAAGAAGAAGTTGAACAACTAGCTAGACCAAGCTTAACAATGCTGAACCGTTTGACTTATGAAGTAACTGGAGATTGCCTTGGATTTTGCCAGGTATTAATTTGGAGTTTTAAATGAAGTTAGCTGTTATTACAGATTCACCAGCCTATTTTTGAAGAAAGATACTCAAAAAGAAAATCTCTTCGTCCTTGATAATTCCTGTTGTTATCGATGGAAATACCTACATAGAAGGAAAAATCTAACTTCCGAAGACTTCTATATGGCTTTTGTCTTCTGAGTTACCCAAGACAAGTCAGCCGTATCGCTGAGTTGAAGAGACACTTTCAAGATTATCACAAGAAGGATATACCCATGTGATTGGGCTTTTCTTATCAGAAGTGGTATTTCTGGTCCAGAATATCCAATATTTAAAAGAAGAATTTTCAAACTTAGAAATTGCTTTTCCAGACTCCAAAAATTACGAGTGCACCCTTAGGAATCAGCAGATTTACTCAGCCCTTAAATGGGCGAAGATGACCTAAATTTTGATGAAATTTCTAGATCGAATTGCGCTTCAAATTGAGGGAACTGGCGTATTTATTATGGTAGATGACCTAAACCATCTTGTAAAAGGTGGCCGTCTATCAAACGGTGCTGCCATTTTAGGAACTTTACTTAGCATTAAGCCGATTCTATATTTTTAATGAGCAGGGTGTTATTGAGGGTTTTTGAAAAGATTCGTACAGAGGCAACCAAGCGTTTAATTGAAATCGTTCAAGAACGTACATCTAATGGAAAATATGAGATTATTGTTATCCATGTGAATGCTTTTAGAAAAAGCAGAAGCTTTTACGAGCTTTTTACTTGAAAGTACTGGAGCTGCAAGAATCTCTTTGGCGACTTTTTGGTAGTGTTATCGGTACACATCTTTGGCGAGTGGAAATTGCCCCTAGGCTATATTCTATTTTCGAGTAATCTTAGGATGTAGCTTTATTTTAATCTCAAAACACCTGGATAATAAATCCCTACCTTATTCAATCCTTACGGAATGGAACATTTACTATGAGATTAGAAACTCTGCCTTCTGAATTTCAGGAGGCTTTACCAGTATTAGAAAAGATAAAGCGACCGGATTTGAAGCATACTTCTGTCGGCGGTTCTGTTCGTGATGCTCTTTTGCAACGACCTATCCATGATGTGGATATCGCAAGCCCTAGCTATCCTGAAGAAACCAAACGCATTTTTGATCGTACGGTTGATGTGGAATTGAGCATGGAACGGTCTTGGTTCTAGAAAATAACCATGAATATGAAGTGACAACTTTTCGGACCGAGGAAGTCTATGTGACTACCGCAGACCTAGTAAGGTTTCTTTCGTTCGCTCTTTAGAGGAAGATCTCAAGAGGCGTGATTTCACTATCAATGCTCTAGCTTTTAGATGATACACGGTCAGGTTTATCGATCTTTTTCAAGGGTTAGATGACTTGGATAATCGCCTTTTGCGGGCAGTCGGCACAGCTGCAGAACGATTTAATGAAGATGCTCTCCGCATTATGCGAGGATTTTCGTTTTCAAGCTGCCTTGATTTTGATTTAGAGCAATGATACTTTCTCGGCTATGAAGAATTGTGCCCTTGCTGGAGAAAATCTCCGTTGAACGAATTTTTATCGAGTTTGACAAACTTTTTGCCAGCTCCTTTTTGGCGTAAGGGCTTAGAGGCACTCTAAAAAGTCATGCAATAGAATTTTTGCCAGATTTGAAAAGGAAGTAGCACTAAGTTAGAACGTCTCTTTGAATTGACTCAGACTTTTTGCTTTTCAGCATCTGAACAGCTTTAGGCAGCTCTTTTTGCTAGCATTGAAAAATACAAGATGTTCAACGATTTTTGAGAATTTGAAAACCTCTCGTGAATTTGCCAAGAGAGTAGCGGATATAGTTGAGATTGTGACAATTCGCTTTAGAACGGGACTTGACCAAGCGTGACTGTTATGATTACGATATAGACTTATTGCTACAAGCAGAGGAGCTTCGACAAGCGCAAGGTTTGACAGTGGACTTCTCTCGCGTGATTCACAATCTTGATGCTAGTCTAACTATTCATGACAAGCAAGAAATGGTAGTCAATGGCGGTATGCTGATGCAGGGAGTTCGGCTGAGCGGGACCAAAACTTATTCAAAATTCTAAAAGAGTTGAATACTATTGTAGACGGCCATTTGCCTAATAATTTAGAGAGCTATTTGCACCTATATCAAGGAGAAAAATGAGCGATTTTATCGTTGAGCAAGCTAACCAAATCAGTGGGAGATAAGACAGTTTTTCAAGATATTTTCCTTTATCATTCATGACCCTAGACCGGATTGGTCTGATTGCGTCAATGGAACAGGAAAGACAACGCTGCTGGATGTGTTGTCGGGCAAGTCGAGGCTTTGACGGAGATGTCAGCCCTTTTTCTGCTAAGTCAGGCTATAAGATTGCTTATTTAACTCAAGAGCCTGGGTTTGATGAGGAGCAGACGGTGCTTGACACCGTTCTATCAAGTGATTTACGGAAATGCAGTTGATTCGAGAGTACGAGCTACTCTTGACGGCTTATGATGAAAGTCAGCAGTCTGAGACTAGAAGCAGTTATGGCCGAGATGGACTAGCTCCATGCTTTGGAAATCGAAAGTCAGGTCAAGACGGTCCTGTCAAACTTGGTCTGACAAATCTATCTCTCAAGGTTGGTCAGCTATCAGGAGGTCTTCGTCGCCGGGTGCAGCTGGCACAGGTTCTCTTAGGCGATGCCGATTTGCTCTTACTGGATGAGCCGACCAACCACCTGAGATATTGATACCATTGAATGGCTGACCCATTTCTTGATTTAAGAAAACCGTTCTTTTCATCACCCACGACCGCTATTTCTTAGATAATATTTCGACGCGGATTTTTGAGTTAGATGGTGGTAGCTTGATTGAATACCAAAAGGAAATTATCAAGACTATGTTCGTCTTAAGGCAGAGCAGGATGAGGCAGGACGCTGCCTTGCTTCATAAGAACGCAGCAGTTATATAAGCAAGAGCTATCCTGGATGCGGCGGCAGCCTCAGGCTCGAGCAAAGCCAAGCAAGCAGGCTCGATCAATCGTTTCCATGACCTCAAGAAAGATTTGGCAGACCAGACGACTCGACAGCAATCTGGAAATGAATTTTGAAACCAGCCGTATTGGTAAGAAAGTTATCGAGTTTCAAAATGTAGACTTTGCTTTACGATCAGAAGCCAATTCTCTCAGTTCAGTCTTTTGATTCAGAACAAGGACCAATTGGGATCGTCGGAGATAATGGTGTTGGAAAGTCAACCTTGCTCAATCTGATTGCCGGCAACCCAGCCTCAAGCTGGTCAGCTCATTATCGGAGAGACGGTCCGGGTGGCTTATTTCTCTCAGAGGTGTTGAGGGCTTAGATGAGTCTAAGCGGGTCATTAATTATCTGCAGAGTGGCCGAGGAGGTCAAGATAGGCAGTGGAACGACTTCTATAGCAGAGCTCTTGGAGCAGTTTCTCTTCCTCGTTCTACTCATGGGACTTTAATTGAAAAGCTATCTGGTGGAGAGAAAAGCGCCTTTATCTGCTCAAGCTTCTTTTGGAAAAAGCCTAATGTCTTGCTTCTTGACGAGCCAACCAATGATTTGGATATTGCGACTCTGACAGTCTTGGAGAATTTTCTGCAAGGCTTTGCCGGGCCAGTCATTACAGTCAGCCACGACCGCTATTTCCTAGACAAGGTAGCCAGCAAGATTTTGGCTTTTGAGGATGGGGTGATCAGAGAGTTTTCGGTAATTACACGGATTATTTAGACGAAAAAGCCTTTTTGGCAGAAAGCTCTGCTATTTCCCAAAAGACGGAAAAAGGAAAAATCGACCAAAAGGTGCGTGAGGAGAAAAAGCGCATGACCTACTTTGAAAAGCAGGAGTGGGAATCTGTGAGGCCGATATCGAGGCTCTGGAGGAGCGAATTTCTGAGATTGAAGCGGCTATGCAGGAGAATGGATCTGACTTTGCTCGCCTGTCTGAACTCCAGCAAGAACTGGATGAGCAGAACGAGAAACTGCTGGAAAAATACGAGCGCTATGAATACCTGAGTGGGTTAAACGAATGAAAGAAGTAGTGGTTGAGATAGAAATCTAAATGGAGGTATATATGAAACTAAGATTGGAAAATACCAGACTCAAAGAAAAACACAAGAACTTGGTAACTTAATCAGGACTTATAATCAATCTAAGAGGAGCCATCCCAAAAGTGAGCCTCTTAACATTTATGTAGAAGACGAACAGAAATCTACTGGCCAGTATGGCGGCCGAAACTTTTGGCAAATGGCTGGAGATTGAGTATTTGTATGTGAGCGAAGACCTCACGAGGCCAAGGAATTGGCTCAGAAATACTGTGCAAAAGCAGAACAAGAAGCCAGAGAAAGAAAGTGCAAAATATTCATTTGTCAATACTTTCCGCTTCAAGCACAGAGTTTTATAAGAAGCATGGCTATAAAGAAGTGTTTGCATTGAAAGAATATCCTATACTGGTGAAAAAGATATTATTATACAAAAAGACTTATAAATTTTTATGGAAAGTATTTAAGGACTAGATTTTCAATTTTGTCCATGCAAAATCTTTTTCTTGCTGAAAAATCTGATATAATGATGATAATAAAACATAGAGGAGAATATTATGTCAAAGAAAAATTATTGGGATTGACCTTGGAGGAACATCTATAAAAATTTGCTATTTTAACGCAAGAAGGTGAAATTCAAGAAAAATGGTCTATTAAAAACCAATATTTTGGACGAAGCAGTCATATTGTAGAGGAAATGATTGAGTCTATTAAACACCGCTTGTCTCTTTTAAACCTATCTGCTGAGGACTTCCTCGGAATCGGTATGGGATCACCAGGAGTAGTGGACTCATGTTAGAAGGAACAGTTATCGGTGCCTATAATCTGAATTGGAAGACTCTACAACCAGTGAAAGAACAAATCAGAAAAAGCTACGGGTATTCCTTTCTTTATTGATAATGATGCTAACGTAGCAGCTCTTGGAGAACGATGGATGGGTGCTGGAGACAACCAACCTGATGTGGTCTTTATGACATTAGGAACTGGTGTTGGCGGTGGAATCGTTGCAGAAGGTAAGCTTCTACACGGCGTAGCTGGTGCGGCAGGAGGAGTTAGGTCATATCACTGTTGATTTTGACCAGCCGATTCCATGTACATGTGGTAAGAAAGGTTGCTTAGAAACAGTAGCTTCTGCGACTGGTATTGTGAATTTAACCCGTCGTTATGCAGATGAATACGCTGGTGATGCTGAGTTGAAAAACTGATTGACAATGGTGAAGAAGTAACAGCCAAAAACTGTTTTGATTTAGCTAAAGAAAATAGATGAACTGGCATTGATTGTTTATAGAATTTCTCACGCTATTTGGGAATTGCCTGCGCTAATATCGCTTCTGTCTTAAAACCTTCTACTATTGTTATTGGGGGTGGTGTTTCTGCCGCTGATCAATTTTTATTAGATGGTGTTCAAAAGGTTTATGATGAAAATACCTTCCCTCAAGTTCGAACAACGACTAAATTAGCTTTAGCTACTTTAGGAAACGATGCTGGAGTCATTGGTGCAGCTTCACTCGTCTTACAATAATATTGTTGTTTTCTCCTTCAAAATTTTGTAGGAGAATTTTTATTAAAAAATCTGCTATACTAGAAAAAGTGAAGACGAAGGAGAGATCGTGACAAAAGCAGATATAATCTTTAAAGATAATATTAGAAAAAAATTATGGATGAGGGTGTTTTTCTGAAAATGCTCAGTCCACGGTACAAAAGATGGAAATGTAGCAAATTCCAAGTATATTACAGGTGCTTTTGCAGAGTATGACTTAAGTAAAGGTGAATTCCCCATTACAACCTTGCGTCCTATTGCTATTAAATCTGCCATCAAAGAAGTTTTATGGATTTATCAGGATCGAGTCAAATAGCTTAGAACTTCTCACTAACAAGTACAATGTTCACTATTGGAATGATTGGGAAGTTGGTGACACAGGTACTATTGGTCAGCGTTATGGAGCTGTGGTTAGAAACATGATATTATCCATAAAATTCTCCAGCAATTAGAAGCAAATCCATGGAATCGTCGTAATATTATTTCCTATGGATTATGAGGCATTTGAAGAGTCAGATGGCTTTGCTTCCATGCGCCTTTCAAACCATGTTTGATGTACGTCGTGTTGATGGAGAGTCTATTTGGATGCGACTTTTAACACAACGTTCCAATGATATGTTAGTAGCTCACCATATTAATGCCATGCAGTGTTGTTGCCTACAAAATGATGATTGCCAAGCATTTTGGGTGGAAAGTCGGTAAGTTCTTTTACTTTATCAACAACTTGCATATCTATGACAATCAATTTGAACAAGCCAATGAGTTGTTACGACGTGAGCAAGTGACTGTCAACCTCGTCTTGTTCTCAATGTACCAGATGGTACTGATTTCTTTGATATTAAAAACCAGAGTTTTGAATTAATAAACTATGATGCGATTTAAACCACAACTGAAATTTGATTTGGCTATCTAATCCTAGTATGTCCACTTGATAAAATAGTGGAATTTTTATCGTTTTACTAGCAAATTATTTGCAATCCTTTAAGAAGTGATATAATAGCAATAGATATATATGTTTTTCTTTCTTGCCAATTATGGAGGTAGAGCTATGAAACTCAGATTTCTTACAGAACAAAACCTACGCTGTTTTGTTTAGCTATTTATTTTTCTTTGCTTGCAACAGTGTGATTTGTACGATCCCTTTAACTACTGTAGGAGCACGTGATGGATTACAAGATAACAGCGATAGTTTAGAAGCAGTTAATAGAACCTTCAGTAAAGCAAGATGATTTTGCTGAACTAACTTATTCATCCTCAAACAAAGGTCATCAGGGGCAGCAATCTTGTTCAGTGAATTTGCTTTGTCATGGCAAAAGGTCCTCAAAATAAAGCAAACCACTCAAAGACAGATGATTTCGAATACAGTATCACAAACAAGTAAAAAGAGAGGCGGGTAGCAGATATTGACCTCTTTTCGTCGATGAGCAATCTGCAAAGCGTGAGACAGAAAACAACCTATGATAAAGCATAGCTTTGTCTAGTGTCATAGAGAGAGTGCTTAGTGCAGGAGTTTTTATTTATTTATCTTATTTCTAAAATATAAAAGAAACATTAAATTTTTACATCCGATAGTCGAAAAAGATTGTCTGGATGTTTTATACTGATGCGGATAAACGCAGAAGTGGTAGTCCAATCAAGTCTCTTTTGCAATTCTTGATAAAATAGAAATATCAGTCTGAAGTTGATAAGGAAATGACATTGCTGCAATTTGGGGCTCAGCGATCGAAACGTCTGATTGGAAAAGACCAAACTTTTACCTTGGCATCTGCCTGCAGAATTAAAACATTTATAAAAGAAACGCACAACTGGCGCTATTTTACATGCGGACGAAGCTAACTTTTGATGTGGGATGGATCAACGTACATTACCAAATAGAACAACGCTGATTTTGACACGTGATACTGATTACTCGAATTGATGATGAGCGAAAGTTATTGTCTTTCGCTGATGCTTGCACTGTATTGACTGGTACCATCAACAAGATAAAAATCTCTATATCATAGGTGGCGGTCAAATTTTTCGACATTTGAGCATGAAATAGACGAAATTATTAAGACTGAGAGATTCATGCAAGCCTCGTGGGTGACACTTATTTCACTGAAAGATTTTGATTTGAAAAGAATTTTCAGGAGAAGTAAGCAATCGTTTCATCCGCATGAAAATGAGTATGATTTTACCGTAAAATCCTAGAAAGAAAGGGTTCGTAAAGAATGGAAAGAAGTATGGCGTATGCTTTTGTGCGCTATTTGCGTTATTTGCGCAGGATGCAGACTTTTCGTCAAAACGATAAAGTGGTTTTGTCCATTTTATTTTCGAGCTCAACAAGCTTTTACACCCTAGTTACTAGCATTCATGCTTTTACATGTGACATTATTTTAAATTAGATTTGTTTTAAAGGGAGTAGTGAGAAATGCCAACCAATCGAAACGAAGAGAGATGATGGTATAGTGTTGTTCTTGTGGAAAGAACCAAGATGAAGTTCAAGACATTATAGCAGGTAACAATGCTTTTATTTGTAATGAGTGTGTTGAGTTACTCAAGAAATTATTCGGGAAGAATTAGCAGAAGAAGTCCAGTAGACTCATCCGAAGTCCCAAAACCTCAAGAATTGCTCAATATTTTAAATCACTATGTTATTGGTCAAGAACGTGCTAAAAGCTTTAGCAGTAGCCGTTTATAATCATTATAAACGAACTCGATTTCCATGACAGTCGCGAAGAAGACGATGTCGATTCACAAAAATCTAATATTTTCAATGATTGGTCCTACTAGATCTGGAAAACCTTTCTTGCATAAACTCTTGCTAAAAGTTTGAATGTTCCATTTGCTATAGCTGATGACAGCACTAACTGAAGCTGGTTATGTCGGCGAAGATGTAGAGAACATTCTTTGAAACTGTTACAAGCGGGCTGATTTTAACATTGAACGTGCTGAACGTGGCATTATTTATGTTGATGAGATTGATAAAATCGCTAAGAAAAAGTGAGGAATGTATCCATAACTCGTGATGTCTCTGGAGAAGGTGTACAGCAAGCACTTTTTGAAAATCATTGAAGGAACTGTTGCGAGTGTTCCACCTCAAGGTGGACGTAAACATCCACAGCAAGAAACGATCCAAGTAGATACTAAGAACATTCTATTCATCGTTGGTGGTGCGTTTGACGGTATCGAAGAAATTGTTAAGCAGCGTTTAGGCGAAAAGATTATTGGTCTGGTCAAAAATAATAAAGCGATTGACGAAGGCGAATCATATGCAAGCGTCATTGTAGCAGATGATATTCAAAAAGTTTGGCATTATTCCAGAACTGGATTGGTCGTTTGCCAGTATTTGCTGCATTGGAGCAGCTATACTGCAGATGATTTAGTACGTATTTTTACGAACCAAAGAATGCTCTAGTGAAACAAATATCGCTCTTTCTATCTTATGATGATGTAAAAATTAGAATTTGACGATGATGCTTTAGAAGAAATTGCAAAATAAAGCTATCGAACGTAAAACTGAATGCGGTTTGCGCTCATCATCGAAGAGACTATGATGGATGTTATGTTTGAAGTTCCAAGTCAAGAGGATATTAAGCTGGTTCGTATTACTAAAGAAGCTGTAGATGGTACTGATAAGTCAATAGTAGAGACAGCTTTGAGGCAAATAATATGAAAAATTAATACACATAATGCAGAAATTTTGCCATGCAGCAAATAGTCTCACTACCCGCAAGATGATATCCAGAGATAGCTTTGGCTGGTCGATCAAATGTTGGAAAATCAAGCTTTATCAATACCTTGTTAAATCGTAAAATCTAGCTCGTACATCTGGTAAAACCAGGAAAACGCAACTACTTAATTTTAATATTGACGACAAATTACGCTTTAAGTTGATGTGCCTGGATATGGTTGTCCAAAGGTTTCAAAGACAGAACGTAGCCAAATGGGGAAAAATGATTGAAGAATACCTAACTAGTCGCGAAAATTTGCGTGCTGTTGTTAGCTTGGTGGATTTGGGTCACGATCCCAGTGTAGATGATGTCCAAATGTATGAATTCTTGAAATATTATGAAATTCCGGTTATTTGTTAGCGACAAAAGCAGATAAGATTCTCGTGGAAAATGGAATAAACATGAATCAGCAATCAAGAAAAACTAAACTTCGATCCACTGATGACTTTATACATCTTTTCTTCTGTTGATAAAACAGGAATGGAGGCATCTTGAATTCGATTCTAGATAAAAGGTTGTTGAAAATAAACAGAAGAAGTCATTCTTCTGTAATATAGAAAAAGTCAAAACTGTCACAAAACTGTAATTGATTCGCCTTTCTTTGTCATAATTTATTGTGATACAATCATTGTATATTTTAGGGAGGACTGGAAAGTTGATGAAAGAAAGAGAATGAGTATGCTTTTAGCGAATGACAGTGGTCATGTCTCATCATGATGATTAGTGCCTTATTTGCTAATCATACGAAATCTGTCAAAGCAAATGAAGAACAAACTGTATCAAACATATAATCCAACTGAAACTTTTATTTCGTGATTGCGTGAATCAGCTCGTCAATTAGGGCCAAGACAATGACCTTTATGCTGTCTGTGATGATCGCCCAAGCTGTTCTTGAAAGTAATTTGGTCGATCCGGCTCAGCCTGCTCAGCGGCCTCATTATAATCTTTTGAGTAAAAGCCAATATGCTGGACAATCAGCTACAATGAAAACTTAAAGATGATGGGCAAGGTCAATGCGTATCATATTGATGCTGAATTTCGCTCATATCCAAGTTACTATAGAGTCTTTTACAAGATTATGTAGCTATTTTCGCCAAAAGCTACTACTGCAAATACATGAAGAGTAATACAAGTAGTTATCAAGATGCAACTGCTGCTTTGACAGGTGCTTTATGAGTGACAATGCAAGTACAACACAAAACTAAACCATATCATTGAAAAATACACTTGACTCAATACGACTCCCAGTTTTCAGCAAACATATACTGGTAATCTTGTTTATAATAGCTATCGTCAGCAGTATACTACTCAAGACACCTTGGCTGAAGACATTACTTGGGCACAACGTAAGAGAAATATCAAAAAGGATTAAGAAAAGCTTAATTTTTGCTAGATGAGAAAAACGGTTTCTAAGAAAGTCAATTTTATGGTATAATGAGGTATCATTTTTCGAAAAGGGAGACTTATGGCAGAATCTGTCATTTATCATAAAAGTATCATTTGCTTTAGTCAAAGAAAGAAGCCTTATTTGATAGTAGTAGCAGTATGCTGTTCGCTCTGATGTATGCTGGAGCTTTCTTGACACTAAGTACCGCAGCAGGAGCTATCGCAGCAGATGTTGTGAATAAAATTGTTCCGGATCAGGCGTTTATTATTTCCATTTATATTTGCTTGGGATAGTTTATATTCCCTTTTTAAATGTTGAATTAACAACATCAAACATGATGTACCTTAACAGCAGGACTTTTTAAAGACGAAATTGTGGGCATAAAGCCCCTCATTATTTTACATTATATTGTACGTTCTTTAATTTGGTTGGTGCGAAATTATTGGATGGATTTTTTAACTCGTAGTAGCTTATGCTGGCTTAAAGCGGATGGTTTTGTTAGCATGTTGCGGCTAATAAATTGCTGCTGAGGTAATTCAGTTGTCTTGTTTGAAGCCATTGCTGCTAATATCTTTGTAAACATTGCTATTTTGTCTTTTCTTATCGATCAAGAGTTCAACAGCGAAAAATGTGGATTGTCATTCTGCGATTTATATGTTTGTATTTTTAACAAATGAACACTCTAGCTGCTAACTTTGCTTCTTCTCTTTGATTGCTTTTCAATAAGACTGCCAGTCAGGTCCAAGGATTTGATGTTTTCAATATTTTCAGGCATTTTCAGCAGTTACATTTATTGGTAATATAATTGGTGGCGGTCTGCTGATTGGTCTTCCATATGCTTGGATGAATAAAGACGAAGAAACGTACGTTGATTAGATATAATTAAAAAGTTCAGGAAAACCTGACTTTTTCTTTTATTTTGTGATATAATAGATAAAATTTATTGGAAATAGAAAGTTTTCAGATAATGAACAAAATCTTATTTTTACCTAGATATGAAAAACTCATGAACTTCTTGTCCCATATAGCCAGACAAAAACGTAGAGTGCGAGTCTTATTGCCGAAAAATTACTCAGAGGATCTCGAAAAGAGTTATCCTGTTGTTTATTTTCATGATGGACAAAAATGTTCTTTATAGTAAAGAGTCTTTCAGCGGTCATTCCTGAAGATTATTCCAATTATCAAACGCAATCCTGATTTAGATGATTGTCGTCGCAATTGATAATGACGGAGTTAATCGAATGAATGAGTACTGGCATGGAAGTATACAGAAAATGAATATTCTGGTGTATCGTTCGGTGGTAAAGGGGAGTGAGTATGCTGAGTTCGTTATGGATGTCGTTAAGCCCTTTTATTGACGAAAATTACTGAACAAAATCAGATTTTAAACATACAGCTACGATCGGGAGCTCCTTAGTGTGGCAATATTACTCTAGCTTTATGAGGTTGAATATGAAAGATCAAATTGGCTGTCTTCGTGTTTTCTCATCTGCAAAATTGGCTATATCAAGAAGATTTTGATCGCTACATCAAGCGTCAATCTCTTAAACTGAATCAACGTGTCTATATCTGCGGGGAACTGAAGAAGCTGATGATACAGATAAAACCTTGATGGCAGGTAATATAAAACAAGCTTATATTGATTCATCGGTTAAATACTCATCGTCAATTACTAGTTGCTGGTATTGATATTGACAATCTTGTGTTTTAAAATATTCAGTCTGGTGCCGGAACATAACGAGATCTGCTTTTCGGTCGGAATATTTGCTTGATTGTCTTCGTTTTGAGTGAGGAGTGGTGAATAATATAGTCTATAGAAAAATGATCTAGATGCATCAAAAGAAAGGAGTCTATTATGCATATTGAATTTTTAAGTCACTGGAGTGGAAAATCTTAAAACCGTGAAAAGTGTATGTAAATCGCTATGGGCATGCTGGTCTTCCTGTTATTGTCTTTGCGTCTTCTGGTGGAAGTCATGGCAATCGAATATGCTGACTTTTGGCATGATTGATGCTTGCTCAGGTTTTATTGAAGCTGGTAAAATACAATTTTTACTTTGAGCAGTGTTGATAGTGAGAGCTGGCTGGCAGATTGGAAGCATCCTGCACGACCGAGCAGAGAGATGCATCGCGTTTATGAGCGCTATGTCATCCAAGAAGCCATCCCTTTTGTTAAACATAAAACTGGCTGGTTTCGATCCTATGATGACGACAGGCTGTTCAATGGGTGGTTATCATGCTATAAATTTCTTTTCTTCAACATCCCGATGTTTTTAATAAAGTAATGCTCAGTGGTGTCTATGATGCACGATACTTTGTAGGTGATTATGGAACGAATGAGGCTGTTTATCAGAAAACTTCGCCAGCAGACTATATTTGGAATCAGAAATGATGGCTGGTTTATCGATCGTTATCGACAAGCTAGATATCATTGTTTGCACCGGTCATGGCGCATGGGAATCGGATGGATTGCCATCATTTTACACTCTGAAAAAGCTTTTGATTATAAACAGATTCCTGCTTGGTTTGTTGATGGGGCAAATGATGTGGCTCATGACTGGGTCTGGTGTGCGTAGGCAAAATGCCGTATTTCCTTAACGAACTCAACCTTTAATGGAGGTCATTTATGAATTATATCGTTATATCCCCTTATTATCCTCAAAATTTTCAACAATTCACAATTGAATTAGCTAATCAAGGTATTAATGTTTTTGGGAATTGGCCAGGAGCCTATGACCAGCTAGACCAACCTTTAAAAGATGCTCTGACAGAATATTTCCGTGTTGAAAATCTCGAAAATCTTGATGAAGTGAAAAAGAGCTGTTGCCTTTCTTCTATAAGCATGGGACTATTGACTCGGATTGAATCTCAGCAACGAATATTGGTTGGAGCAGGACGCTCAGCTTCGTGAACAATTTAATGTCTTTGGAGCTAAGCCAAAAGATTTGAAGAAAACAAAAATTTAAGTCTGAAATGAAAACTCTTTAAAGAAGGCTGGGTTCCTGTTGTGTCCTGGGCAGGTTGTCAAAGACCATTTCAGTGTTGACTTAGCTGTTACTAAACTTGGTTTTACCCTTTGATAGCTAAAACCAGATAATGGAGGAGCAGCAGCGACTTTTTAAATTAGAGACGCACGAAGACGTAGAACATCCAAAATCAGAATGGAATCAAGAAAACAGTTTATTTCTTTAGAAAAGTTTGTCCAGTCAGGTGAGATTTGTACATTTGATGGTTTGGTAGATAAAGGATGGTAATATTGTCTTTTTCAACTACCTTCGACTATGCCCATACACCTGTTAAATTTGATCTATAAGATGGATAATTCCTACCACGTCCTCGTGCAGACATGGATCCCAAGCTCCGTGTCTTTACGGAGAAGCGCACGTGCAGCTTCGGTATGAAAGAGCGTCCATATTGAGTTCTTCCGTGATGGGATGATTATGTGGCTAGTTGAGTACAATACCGTCCTGCGGGTGGTTTTACCATTGATGTGTACAGGTACTGCTTGCATCGGCCCTATCGTATCTTCGGCATAGGCATATGCAGCGAGGTCGTAGCAGGAGAGCCTTTCCCAGCTACACTCACTGTGAAACCAGCAGCAGTTCTGTTGGTCTAGCCACTTCACGTCGTGCATCAACTCACTATGCATACGCTGAAGCAGATCTGCTGGAGAAAATACAAGGATAACTTCAAGGTGAGATATGCCAGCTGCTTTTGCAGAGCCGCAAGGTGACTATCTCTATATGCTGACGACAAATTCGAGTCGTGTGATCAAATGGAGCAAATGATTTGCAGATGTTTTTCGCCAAACAAGCAGACTAAGCTTAGTGTGTCACTTTGCTGGCATTTAACAGTTTCGCAAAAGCTAAAAACTTATTCTCTAGCATAGATTGTGAAATTTTGTAACTGGTTAAACGCGTAGCTCCTCATTGATCTGATAGACCGTTTTCTTGTGAACATTCAAAATGCTTATTAATTCCTTTTGACAGGGTTTTGCATAATTGTTTAAAATATAATCATAGTAAATTTGTAGCTTAGAAAGGCAATAATATGGCAACTTTAGACAAACTTCCTATTAGAGATGCGTTCGCAAGATGGAAGAAAATCCGTCGTATGGACTTAAAACTGCTCAACCAGGTAGGAAAAGTCTCGGTATGACCTCATCTTTTCGGTCGAGGAAGCGCCAATGTCGACGTGCAAATGTTGGCCTTGAAACGCAGGACGACCTGTTGACATCCAACCACCGTGGGCACGTGGACAAGCTTATCGTGCCAAAGGGATCGACCTCACTGGAATGATGGCTGAAATCCTAGGCAAAGTACACCGGAACTCAGTGAAAGGAAAAGGTGGGCTCCATGCACGACGTTGATGGAGGTCGGAAACCCTTGGTGCCAATGCAGTATTGCCGGAGGCGGCAGGAATGGGATTGCTGTCGGAGTGTTGACCCAGCAAATTGCAAAAGCACTGGGTGGGGATTTGTCGTCTGCTTTTTGGAGGATGGTGCGACCAATGAAGGTGTCTTCCGCGTATGCTGGTGAACATGGCGCTCCATCTGGGAAATTACCAGTTACTTTTCTACTGTATCAATAATGGCTGCGCGAACTTCGCGGACATCAAGAAAATGACCAATCGTGAGCACATCACCGTGAGATGCTAGCATGCGTCCCATGGAACTTGCGGTATGTTCATCGAAGATGGAAACACGTTTCTACGATGCTGTCCAGTGAGGGCTTCAAAGAAAAGCTGTTGGAGTCATGTTCTGCAGTGGCAATGGTCCTGTCTTTGATTGAGAGCGTGCATCCTACCGCTGGCTTGGTCACCGTCTTCAATGACGTGCAAATACTCGCACGCGTGTGAAGAAGTAGAAGTGTGGAACAAAAGAAAAGACGATCGAAAACCTTCTCGCAAAGTACTGCCATTGAGGCCGCAGATTGCAAGTGCGAAGAAGAGTGGAAGTCATCAAGATGGAGTTACGAAGCAGTAGAAGCATTCTGTTATGGTGGAAGAAAGTCCGTCTTGCCACCGCTTGAAACTCTGCCTTTGAAGACATTTACGCAGACCATGAGAAAGAGAGATAAAATTAAATGGAAACTAAACTATATGTTCGTTCCGTGACACCATTATCCCCTCAGGCGTCTGAGGAAATGCGTCGCGATGAAAATGTACCTTGATGGGAGAGGACGTCGGTGTCTTTCGTGGAGACTCTCGAACATCTGTTGCGCGCGCTGAAGAGTTTGGTCCGAACGCGTCCGACTGGGCTGTCCGATTTCCTGAAGCAGCCATTTCTGGAGCAGCAGCAGGAGCAGCCATGACAGGGTTACGCCCAATCGTGACATGGATGTGCGACCTTTTGTGTACTTCATGGCGCGCAGTGATGCACATCGTTTCAATCCAAAGCCGCTCAAAACACGCCATGTGTCTGGCGTAAAGGTCAGGGTACCAATGATCGCCCGCTGTGCAGCGTGTAACGGAGCTGGCTCTGCCGCTCTGCACTCATGCCAGTACTGGAGTCTTGGTTTACCCACATCCCTGGTCTTTAGGTTGTGGCACCAGGTACGCTGCTGACAGCGAAAGTGACTTCTCACGCTGTGCTCTATCCGTGAGTAACAACCCAGCGCCAATCATCCTTGAAGCTATGACTCGGAATTTGACCAAAAGTGGGAGGTGCCACGCTGGATCCAGACTACGTTATCCCACTCGGTGTCGAAATCAAAACGCGAAGGGACTGAATGCGGGCCAGTCGTTACCTACGGTAAAATGCTTCCGCCGTCGTGGTGCAGGCTGCTGAAGAATTGGCTGGAAGAAGGTATCTCTGTAGCAGTGGTGGACCCACGTACCCTTGCTGGTACCGCTTGGATAAAGGACATCATCATCAACCCAGTGAAGAAGACTGGTAAGGTTGTACTTGGTCAATGATGCCTGCAGCAAACTATGCGCCTTTCATCGTGAGATTTCAGTTATTTACTCGGAGTCTGAAGCATTTGACCATCTACGCATGCCAATCCGCTCGCCAGCGCTGGAGAAGACGTCCAATGCCTTGGCGGCAAAACTTAGAAAATGCAACGTGATTCCGGACTGCTGAAAGCATCAAAAGATGCTATCCGTAAGACTTATCGTACAAGAATACTATTTAAGTCTAAATCAGATTACGTACATTCTTAGAGCGTATAACTTAGCACAATCGAGTTACGTATGCATCCGAGTTATATATACAGTCTGGTGACATGAGGAGGCGAATCGATAATGGTCTGACGAGCGATAACTAGTAAGTCTACTAGGTTGACCGTTCAATAGAACTGCAGCAAACTTCTGAGATACGTGTTGTAATCGGGCTGGTTTGTAGAGTTGCTCGGATCGGAGGATCTGCGAAAGATGTTAGATTTACTTGTGTTCATGCGGAACACAGCGTCAATCTCCCATTTTCTTTGCCCTCTGCGGCTCACATCTATGTTTCGAACTCGGCTGAAAGTCTGCGTGAAAGATAAATCACCTTGGCTTCATGCGGAAACCTGCGCTTCGCTGTCATTTTTCAGTCGCTTTAACGCAACCTGCGTGTCATATATACGTAGAATCGGAGAGGCATGCGCTGATGACAGATGCTGAGAGCGACCCTGCAGCTGGAAAAGCTATGGATGATTTCAGATCATCTCGCGATGCGTCTGGCTCGGTGCAAACGGTCGTCCACAAAGCAGACGTGAAACTCATAAAGATACTAATGGTGCTGGATTTTCACCACTTGCAAAACGAATTGCCCAAGAACACAATATTGCTTGGCAAGAAACCAAGGAACTGGTCATCGTGGTAAAATCATGAAGAAGGACGTTTTGGCCTTCCTTCCTGAAAAATATCGAAAGCGACTACCATCAAAGTCTCCCTGCTCATATCGAAAAAGTCGAAGAAGTGCCCGATAATGTCACCTCATGGTGAAATTGAGCGTATCCCAATGACGCCGATGCGCAAAGTTATTGCTCAACGGATGGTAGAATCTGATTCGACGTGCGCCAACATTCACCCTCAACTATGATGTTGATATGACAGAAATGCTGGCCTTTGCGTAAAAGAAAAGTGCTTTGATCCAATCATGGAAGCAACTGCAAGAAAAGCACTGTTACGATTTACTTTCACTTGCAGTTGTGAAGATACCGATGAAAGCATCCTACTCAATTCGACTCTAACAGACGAAGGCAAAACTATTATCACTCACAACTATGTTAACTTATGCTATGGCGGTAGGTATGGACACGGCCTAATGACACCTCGTTGTCTACAATGCTGAGAAGATGAGCTTATCAGAGCTTGTAGTAGCCTTTAAAGGACGTTATCGGACGTACACGATGGTAAGTTAGCTCCGAGTCGCGCTTCAAAAATTCAACCTTCACGATTAGTAACTTAGGAATGTTTGGTGTGCAGTCTTGGACCACTATATTAATCAACCAAACTCTGCTATCTTTGGGTGTAGCTCAACAGGGAGAAAACCTGTAGTCGTGAATGGTGAAATCGTTATTCGTCCAATTATGAGCCTTGGCTTGACCATCGATCACCATGTGTAGTTGACGCTGAATGGCTGAGCTAAGTTTATGAAAGGATTTGAAGGCTGATTGAAAAGATCCGATTTTCAATGTTAGTATAGATTTTCTTTGTTATTCTAAAAACAAAGAAGAACTCAGCAAGTGAACAACTAAATTAGAAAAGGAAAGAAAATGGCTTTAGAAGTAATTATGCCGCGCAAAGTCACGTAGATAGGACTGAAGGGCAAATTCGTCCAATGGAATAAAGAAAAGTCGATGAATTTGTTAAAGAAGGTGAAGTCCTTCTAGAAATCATGACCGACAAGGTCAGCATGGAAATTGGAAGCTGAAGAAGACGGCTACCTGATTGCCATTCTCAAAGGTGACGGAGAAAACTGTTCCAGTACACTAGAAGTCATGGCTACTTGGGAGAAGAAGGGGAAAATATTCCAACAGCTGGAAACGAGCAGCACCAGAAGTTGAGCCCAGCACCCGTAGCTAGTGCTCAAAACGATGATGATAAGAGCGATGATGCTATGACATCGTGGTCATTGGTGGTGGACCTGCTGGTTATGTAGCAGCTATCAAAGCAGCCTGCTGGGTGGTAAATTGCCTTTGGTGGAGAAGTGTCGAGCTAGGTGGAACCTGCTTGAATCGTGGCTGTATCCCCACTAAGACTTACTTGCACAATGCTGAATCATTGAAAATCTGGTCACGCTAAGCAACCGCGGTATCATTATTGAAAATCCAAGCTTCTCAGTAGATCATGGACAAGGTCCCGGAAACCAAAACAAGGTTGTAAATACGCTGCTGGCGTGCTACGGACTTCTTCGTAGCTATGGCGTAGATGTTCATAAAGGAATTGGTACCATTACAAAAAGATAAGAATGTCTGTAAAATGTCAGAATTGCTTGAAACGAAGAAAATCATCCCTGCTGGTGGTTCAAAAAGTCAGCAAGATCAATGTTCCAGGTATGAATCATCTCTTGTGATGACCAGCGATGATATTTCTGAAATGAACGAAGTGCCTCGAAAAATCTGGTTATTATCGGTGGTGGTGTTGTCGGTATTGAACCTGGATGTCTTCATGACATTTGGCCTCGAGTCACTGTTATCGAAATGATGACCGTATCTGTTCCTGCTATGGATGCGAAGTTTCTAAAAATTCGCCTCATCTTTGGAAACGCAAAAGGAATGACTATCCTTACTGTCCAAGTTGGAAGAAATCGATCGAGGAAAACGGCAAACCCGTATCAAGGTTGAAGGAAAAGAAGATATTCTTGCAGATAAGGCTTTTGCTTTCATCGGACGTGTACCAGACTTAGAAGGTATTGCGAGGTCGAGTTCGAATTGGATCGTGGTCGTATCAAGGTCACGAGTACATGGAAACTCTGTTCCAGGTATTTACGCACCAGGTGATATCAATCGGTACCAAGATGTTAGCTCACGCTGCCTTCCGTATGGGAGAAGTGCTGCTGAAAAATGCTCTGAAAGGTAATCACCACGTTGCTAAACCTCAACCTGACACCCGCAGCCATCTACACCCTCGCCAGAAGTAGCAGCAGTTGGTTTGACAGAAGAGCAAGCTTCGTGAGAAATACGATGTAGCAAAATTGGTAAAGTTTAACTCGCTGCTAACGGTCAAAGCTACGCTTCAGATGCGGCTCAAGGCTCTCGTTAAAGTCATTGCTGACAAGAAGTATGGGGAAGTACTTGGTGTTCATATCATTGTCCCGCAGCTGCAGAATTGATCAATGAAGCATCAACTATCATCGAAAATGGAAATCACTGCTGAAGAAATGCTTAAGACTATCCACGGTCACCCAACTCAGTCGTCGTGTACTGAAGCATTTGGTGGTGACGTACTGGGATTGGCAGCTCACTCACCTAAGAAAATACAGCAAAGATAGATTAGATCTGTACATATCATTGTTCCAGTCTCTATCGTATAAAGAGGAAGCTTTGTGCAAACTACATTGTTAACTACTCAAAAATGAGTAAGCAGCTTAATATTGCCAAGATCTGTGTCTAGCACACTTTTGGATGCGAGGACGAAATTTTTCCTGCTCTGGATTTAGCGAAACCTTTCGATCATCGTTGGGCGTCACCAGCAAAATACCATATCGAAGAAATCAACCGTGTAGATTACGTTCGTTGTGGATGCGTGGCATTGAGGTTGTCGTCGATTATCGTGGAGGCGAGCTGTTTATCACGATTGCAAACAATCTCAACTGGCACCATTATCTCTAAAGGAAAAGCGAAGACCGCGCCTTTTGACTTCAAGAGCTTTCTCTACACCGGTTATCAACACTTTCGCAGAGCTTGAGTCAAAAGCTGAATCACTGACGCAATGACCTGGAGGATTGACGGGTAAGAAGTTCTGGTGGTAATGCGCAGGCCTATATCAATGCCGGCCGCATCATGCACCACGGTTTGCCTGCTGCTTTGATGTTGATTTGTCTGTCTGGCAAATGCACCAAAGGTCTCTAAAGACAAAGTCTGAATCTGTAAAGCGTTAAACCCGTCCGTGCACGCGCGGCTGTACAACATTGTTGTCAATGAACTGCCAGAAAAGATTACTGTCGAAAGAATTCCAAGCGACTCAGTCTGGACTACATGAAGAAGAATATCCAGAGATGACAGTATGTCTTCTGGAGAAAGAACTGGAAGAAATCAAGCAAATCGTCAGGAGATAGCAAAGTTTGGAACTTGGGACTGAACCATGGTAAATCGCCTGAATACAATGTGCGTCGTGGCACCAAGTTTACCAGCGGTGTAAGGCAGAAATCTTTGCCGCAACGTTGTTGACTAAGATTCAAGATAATCAAAATCTATGGAGATGTGCATTGAAGACGGCAGCAGTAGAAGACGTGTTGCGCGGTGTTAAATACGAACGCGAAGATGTCCCTTGAAGCTCTTGGAAACGATTGATATTAGCCGGCTACTTTGGTTGAATCGTAGCAGAGAAGAGATTGCCGAAGCTATCGTTAGTTAAATGATATAAAAGAAACCAAGCCTCGAAGCAGCTTGGTTTTTTCTTGTAAACAGAATGATATTTCAATCATGTGTTGAACAGAGATGCATCAAAAGTTTTATACAGTTTGGTTAATTTTTTCTTAACTAGAGAGAGGCCGAAAGTACAATGCCAAAATCGACATGTCACAGCAGCAATTAGAACATCTCAAGTAATTTTGGCAAACCACATTGTTGAACCTCATCGTAATTATTGGATTGAGTTTTTATAAAAGAAAAAGAGCAAGAATCTAAACTAGATTTTCGCTTTTTTATTGTTTTTCTTTTTACATAATTAAATTATGCAATATTATAATTTCCAAGCATTCTTTGCTCGTCATTGACAATGTGGTAGAGGTCTGTTACCTGAGTGCTAGCATGCCCTAGCTGATGACTGACGAGAACTTGAGATTTGGTTGCATCATATAAACGTGTAGCAAGTGTGTGGCGGAGCTTGTGAGGCGTCACTCTCACCTTGAAGCCCTCAGAATACCACTACCATTTTTCAACACTGGAAGCATCGATTCGATTAGAGTGCCTCAGTATTTCAGTCAAAAGAAGGCTGTATCATGTCTTTCGGCCTTGTATCGTTTGCTCCGAATGTTTGAGATACTTCTAAGTAGGGTTTGAAAAGCAGCAACATTGACAGAGTCCTTTTCCCACCTTTTCTTGTCACTTGATAACCATCATTTTTGAGATTGATGTCTTTCAGGGTCCAGATTAACAGCTTCAGACAGACGAACACCAGAGGCTAGCAATAAAGCAATGATGGCTAAATCCCTTTCTTTATTCTTATTAAAAAGAAGACAGAGCACGATTAGAGAGTTTCTTAGGATACTCTGTATCGATATATTGGAGAAATTCTTCCGTCTCATCCCCTAAAAAGAGCTTCTGCTTAATATTCTCTGCACGAGCGGCCAGAGTTTCCTTTTTCTTTTGGTAGCAACCTTTTTCATCACATTTCGATAGAAGTAGGGCTCGCACCCTGCTCGTTTTCCACTTCCTCAGTCAAATACTTTGTAGAGGCTTGACAAAGCTGAAAGTGTCCGGTTGATGGTTGTCTGGGAAACTACTGTTTTGAGTCGTATTAGCATTGAGAAGCGGACGCTCAGCGTAGATACAGAATAAAGCCTCCATGTCTTTCTTGCTCATATTTTCCAAGATCGAGAGAGAATCTCAGCAATATGCGAAGCATCCGTGATGCCAGATTCTAGCACCCAGTTAAAAAAGCGATCATATTCTTTGAGATATTCGTATAAGGTTGTAAAACTATAAGGCACCGCCAATTTTGACTGGTAATATTCCAGGATGTACCAGGGCATAGTGGCCCTTAAGTTTGTCAATTCTTTCTAACAACAGTTCACGTCTCATCTTATTTCTCCGTCTATATATAACAGTAGTATACATATCTAGATATGTTTTCAAGAAAAATTATAGTTTTTCGGAAAGATAATAGAAGGCATCTATAGTCCAACCTTTACTACAAACGTAATATAAAAACAAGACAGAGATTTTAGTTTCTCAATTCTGTCTTGTTTTACTAAAACTTATTCTTCTAACTCGACTTTTGAAAATAATCCAGTTGCCATTTTGTGTTGTCTGTGCTGTTTTATTTAAATGTGTGCACCAGGGTGGATAAAAATCGCATGGCCATCTTTCCTTTGACAATCCTTTGTAGAGAGAATATTTTTACTGATAGCCACCTCTTGAGAATGATAAATAAACCACAATGACAGCCCGTCTGATGACGACAATAATCAGTCTCATCACCCAAGTCCTCATCACTATAAGGGATATTCTTGTTGTCCTGGTCTTTTTCCAAAAGACTGTAAAGTAGCCTTCTTTTTGGGTGCTTTTTGCCAAACAGCATCTTTTTATATGCTTGATCATTCTTTGGCTTAATCAAAAATGCTTTTCATAGTTTTTCATTCCATTTTTCATTTATCAGATCAAATTCACCGTAATATTTATGAAGAATGTCTGTTATTTTCATTGTTTGTTGTCTTTCTGAATTTTTACATAAATATAATTATGCAACAAATAATTGACTCTAAATTAATAAATAAACAGTAAAGACTAAGAGAAAGTAAATGATGAAAAGAAATTCTCTAGTCTAGTTATTTTCCTCTTATTTCCGTTTTTCTTAGCTCATTTTATTTGCCATACGCTTCATGGATTGCTTTACAGCAAATTCTCCAATTCTTCCTTTTGAGACCACCGCCAAACATTTGGCTCATATCAGGTAACAGCCAGCTCACTCTGAGCAGACATATCAGGCATGCCACCTTGGCCCATCATACCTTCCAGAGCTGACACTATCGGGCATCGATCCGCCTCCCGGTATGTTTTAGGCATATTGTTTGGATTTAGTCCCATTTGCTTCATCATCTTGCTCATATCGCCTGACATGAAACACCCTGCATCAATTGTTTTGATTGATTGAAAATCTTTAATAAATTTATTCACATCTGACAAAGCTATTCCTGAACCATTAGCAATCCGGCGACGACGGCTTGGTGTCATTAAATCAGGGTTTTCCTGTTCTTCAGGTGTCATTGAAGATACAATGGCACGTTTGCGGGGACAATTTCTCTCTCATCGACCTTAAAGTAAGTATGCAGGGTTACTGAGCCATACCTGAGCATTTTTGATCAAATCTTCCATTGGTCCCATGCCTTGACTTGGTCTAATTGGTCAATGAAATCATTGAAATCAAAGGTGTTTTCTCGCATCTTTTTCAGCCATTTCAAGCGATCTTTCTCATCGTATTCTTGAGAGGCTTTTTCAATCAGAGTCAGCACATCCCCATGCCCAAGATTCTGACTGGACATATCGGTCTGGGTGGAAGGTTTCGATATCTGTGATTTTTCACCAGTACCCGGTAAATTTAATAGGTTTACCAGCACTCTGACGAACAGATATGCAGCACCACCACCGAGTATCACCATCAATCTTGGTCAGGATAACCCCGGTCACTTCCAGTTGGCTGTATTAAATTCATGAGCGATGTTTGCTGCTTCCTGACCAATCATGGCGTCAACAACCGAGAGGATTTCATTCGGATTAGCTAGCGCTTTGACATCTGACAGCTCCTGCATAAGCTTTTCGTCAATTCTGAGGAGACGTCCAGCTGTATCAATCAGTGACATAGTCATTGTGGTTAGCCTTGGCTTGCTCCAAACCCTTGACGGACAATCTCAACAGCTGGAACTTCGGTCCCCAGTGCAAAAACAGGTACATCGATTTGCTGCCCGAGTGTTTTCAGCTGATCAATAGCCGCTGGACGGTAAATATCCGCCGCAATCATCGAGCGGACGAGCATTTTCTTCTTCTTTTCTTGACCTTATTAGCAAGCTTTTCCGGCAAAGGTGGTCTTACCAGCCCCTTGCAGACCAACCATCATGATAATAGTTGGAATCTTCGGTGACTTGATAATCTCAGCGAGTATCAGAACCCAAGATAGTTGTTAACTCTTTCGTCAACAATCTTGATAATCTGTTGCGCTGGATTGAGGGTATCGATAACCTCGTGACCAACAGCACGCTCACGAACTTTCTTGATAAAGTCTTTGACAACTGGCAAAGGCAACGTCGGCTTCTAAAAGGCCAGACGAATCTCTTTGGTTGCTTCCTGAACATCACTCTGAGATTTTTCCTTTTCTGTCGCAGATTTTTTAAAGACGTTTTGCAGACGTTCCGTTAAACTTTCAAATGCCATATAACTTTTCTCCTTATTTTCTTAAATCTTAGTTGGAAACAACACGGCCCATCAGCCTCGAGTGCGAAATCTTTCTGCGCCTACTATCAATACTGATAAGATGAAATGTTTTCTTGAAGAAAAAGCATCTTCAGAATAAGTCTTAGTCACTCTTCAAGGATTTGACTCTCACAACATAGTCCGAACACATATGGAGCCTCACTCATAATCTTCTCATTTTCTCTGTTCGTTTAATATCATCGTACACAGCCTGATCGACTGGACGACCAAACCTTCCAGCAATTTCTGCTAGACTAGTAATCATCCGCACAGTAAAGCTCTGGATGAGTACCGTCTTTGCTTGTCTGTCAGAAGCGCAGCATAAAACCCAGTCAGAGCATCTCATCTCGATTTGTCTGATTTCCATAGACATTAGTTATACTCAAAAGCTAGACTAAACTCTACTTAGCCAAAGCATATCATATAGATTATCTTTGAAACAGATGCTTAATCGTCTCCTTTTTATTTTAATGTATATAAAAACACCACAATAATAAGGGTAAGCTGCATAAAATAAATTATGTAATCAATTATTTTCGAGATAAAATTCAAAACGCTCTCCGACATACTGGCTTTTTACATATCTCGAAAAGCTGTACCATCTTTCAAAATAGGAAATCTGCGTTAGACCTAAAACTCGCATGCCCACTGAGGGATTTCTTGGAGACGATGCAAAGTGCAATTTTCTTTAGCTAATCGAGCATAGAATTTGTCGTTGTTGTGATCTTTCCGATCTCATAACTGTGTTCTTGTAAAGTCTGGAAGAACATGGCTAGTCACTTCTTTCTTTATTAAAACTTGATGAATTTCTGAATAGAGGCAACTTCTGCAGACTACCGTAACTTGTCAGCATAGCGAACCCATGTTCCATCTGGACAATATTTTCCGTCTTATCGATTCCTTGACGTTTCCACCTCTCGCTCCGTAAGAGTCCCCACGGTAGGCAAACAAGCTGGATTCGATAGTGCCTTTCCTTGAGATTTCGGCAATCTCGGTAAACGTAGTACCATGCATCTTCTCTCTTGAACACGCGTAAGTTGCTGCTAAGCACAAACGTGCCCACTTCCAACGCGTTCCTCCAATACCCCTTCTTCTACCTTGTAGTAGTAATAGCTGTACTGAAGTGTCACACGACTCAACTCTAGACATTCGTAGGATCACGCCCGCTTTCAGTGAAACTGCTGACCGATTATGCACAAACTTCATCTATCAATTTCTTTTTAATCGATCGCGGATTTGTAAATAAGCGGGAGCATAGTCATCTCCTTTTTGATTTCCTTTTAAATATGTAATCGTATTATCAATCTAAATAAAAGTCAACATTTACTTCATAGCGATGGAAAAAGCCATTCATTTATGCGTTAAAATAAGTCAAAATATTCTTTTGGGAAGGCATGATGACCAAATCTGAATTGCAAGATGTCTGATTATCGTATTAGATTACGGCAGCTAGTATAATCAGCTTATCTCTCGTCGAATCTCGTGAGATTGCGTTTATTCAGAACCAAAAGTCAAAGGCAAAAATCACTGCCTCAGAAGTTCGCGAGATAAATCCTGTCGGAATGATTCTATCAGGTGGTGGCTCAAAATTCCGTTTATGAATGAAAGGTTCTTTTGATATCGATCCTGATATTTTGAGCTAGGTATTCCGCTATTTGGGAAATTTCGCATATGGTATGCAGTTGTACTACAAACTGGAGTGGAAAGTTGTACCAGCTGGTGACAGTATCGTGAGCATGGCCAATCAACATTGAATCGCACTGTCTCCTTGAGGGTACACCTGAGAAACAGCTTGTTTTGATGAGTCATGGGAATGCAGTAACTGAAATCCCTGCAGACTTTATCCGCACTGGCACTTCCTGCGACTGTCCTTTGCTGCGATTAACATTCAGAAAAAGAATTTATAGTATCCAATTCCATCCTGAAGTACGTCATCTGGAGTTTGGATATGAAATTACGCAATTTTGGTCTCAAATATCTGTGAGTAAAAGGCGATTGGTCAATGGACAACTTTATTGACATAGCAAAGTCAGAAAAACTAAGAAACAGTTGGAGACAAGGAGTTCTTCTAGGCTTATCTGGAGGTGTGGGATTCTTCTGTTGTTGGAGTTCTTTTACAAAAAGCGATTGGCGATCAAATCGATCTGTATTTTTTGTTGACCACGGGCTTTACGTAAGGAGAAGTCGCATCATAATGATATGCTAGGGTGGCAAGTTTCATCTCAAATATCGTCAAGGCAGATTTCAGCCGTTGCGTTTCTTTGATAAACTTGCTGGAGTATCGATCCCGAGCAAAAACGTAAAATTATTGTAATGAGTTTTGTTTTATGTCTTTGACGATGAAGCGGTGTTTAAAGATGTAAATTCTAGCACAAGGAACACTTTTATACTGATGTTATCGAGGTCCGAACTGATACAGCTCAAACAATTAAATCCCATCACAAATGTCGCAGTGGTCTACCTGAGGATACGCAATTTAGTCTAATTGAGTCACTCAATACTCTCTATAAAGACAGTTCAGTTTTAGGTACTGAGCTGGCATGCCAGACCATATTGTATGGCGACAACCATTTCCTGGTCCAGGACTTGCAATCCGTGTCATGGGCGAAAATCCACAGAGGAAAATTAGAAACAGTTCGTAGAATCAGACGCCATCCTTCGTAGGAGAATTACAAAGCCGGACTTGACGAGATATATGGCAATATTTTACCGTAAAACACTAGCGTTCGCTCGGTGGGAGGGGATGGCCGAACTTATGATTATACAATCGTCTACGTGACTATTCTCCATTGATGTATGACAGCTGACTTTTGCCAAAATTCCTTGGGAGGTCTTCGCAAAAAATCTCTGTCCGTATCGTTAATGAAGTCGATATCGTTAATCGCATTGTCTACGATATCACTAGTAAACCACCTGCAACTGTTGAGTGGGAATGAAAATGATGATTTTACTCCAGAAATTACTAATTTCTGAGTGTTATAGGCAATAAATTTTCAAAATACTCTATTCAACTTTTAACATTAAGTTATCATATATCGAAAGATTTAATTACTAAATAAGTAAAATACCTGTTGCCATTGTTTTGATAGAACTTAGTATCGATATTTATAGATAAACCCAATGATCTCAAAAGTTTGTGATTTTTGACTATCATCTAGTAAATACCCCAAAAACGTATTCTTGTTGAATATAAGATTACTCAAATCCCTTTTAAAACGCTTGTATCGTAAATCTATTAAACAATATGAACAAGTGGTTTAAAATTATAACCACCGTCAATATTGCTTTCTTGCATTGTTTTACCATAAAATTCTCAGAGGAACATCATATATAATAGTACATAAAGCTAAAGCTTTTCTTATAAAGGATGTGACGAGTTTTTGCTTTTTATTTTGCCCAAAGAAAATTTATCAATGCTTTTATCAACTTCAGGATTTTCGTATAATAAAGCTATGTTTAGTCAATTTCCTGTAAATTGCTTTTCTTAGGATGATTTGGCATTTTCAAACAATAAATACTTCAAGGCCTTGGAAGAGCTTATTTAGAACGCTTTCCAATCTGACTGATTTTTGTAATCTCCATATATATTTAAACATCTACTTGATTTTGTGAAATATTTCACGCAAGCCTAGTAATTTTTGTATATGATTGGCTCATTTTATTTGGTTGACCAGTTTCAAGATTCCATTATTGTCATCCATCAGGTATATCCATTCCTTCAATCCCATTCTATAGATTTGGTGATATGAACTTGCTTCTGGAATTTAGGAGGGTATCATCTTTCCGTACTCTAATAGATAAAAAGAATTGACATATTCCATAGAGTGTCACCATATTCATTTTTGAAAACCATACTTTGTTGGAGTTTTGTTACTACTCTTTTAGCATATTCGTGCTCTGTTGATAGTCTGAGATTTACGATTGTTCTATATTGTACTTTTATAATTGATTTATGGCATTTTGTGAACTTTTTCCAATCAAATCTACCTGCCCATTTCCTATTAACTGTGGCTTGAATAATTGTTTTGTTACTCCTGCTTTTCGAACTTTCGCCAGTCATATGCTTTTCTGCTCCTAGCACTTGAACCATAACCATGAAAACAAAGTCAGGAATAGTAGATTGAGTCTATATTTTTCACTATCTGATTGTGTTTCATTTTTAGATATACTGATACAAACCCTACCATGATTAGCTAGAAACATGGTTATTAAAATATAGTATTTCTTTTTCATACATACTCTTCTTTCTTCATAATACTGCAGTAAATTATATCACTATTTTACATGGATACTAAGAGACTAAAGTTTGAGAACACAAAAAGAGTGTATACACTCTGTAGAAAGAAATTTTCTATTCTTCTTTTTATCTCTTAACTAAAGATAAAAGAAGTAAGCTTCAAGGGTTGTGAGGAGTTGTCCTCTAGTAAATCATGCCCCTGTATTTGGAGTTTTATGTTTTTATCTTTTGGATTGAGTATGAAATTTCTTTATGTTCTCTGGTCTTATCCAAAATTCTTGGCTTGATTGATTCATTATAATCAAGTGGTTTTGTCGGTTTTTAGGCTTGTTTGGTGTTGCTGCTCAACAGGAACAACAGGAACAACTGGCGCAGTCTATCTACAACTTTCGGTTTATAAGTCGTGAAATGGTATTAGCGTTACGATCTTTACGGATTACAGTTTACGCCACTAGCTTCTCCAACAAATGAGCTTCTGGAGTAAAGGTCACAGTGCCATCTATCGCAATTGTATATTTCCTTCTCCATCCCACAATTTTCTGTTGTGCTATCAAATGTCTGGAATCACTGAAGTGTTCATCATCACCATTAAAACACTGGCTTACCACTTTGTTGCTCACCTCTTGCTCCTTGTGAGAGACTTGTTGTCGTTGTTTCACCAAGAACAGTCTGGTGAAAGTCGCTTTACTTCATTGCCAGTAGATATCTAAACGTTTAATAATGACACTACTAGTAGTACCAACAAAGTTAGTATCTGTAAAGTAGACTGTTCCATCAGGTGCATAGTGTAAGTACCTTGACCAGGAACAGTTTTAGTCGTCGTACCATCTTCAAAAGTCGTGCGAACTGTTTCATCAATTGAACCCTCAAAGGTTGGTTTTTCCGCTTTGCGCTTCACCTTTGCGATCGCATTACGATCGATGATATTAATTGAAGTATCAACAACAGTTGGTGTATATGTTGCAGAAATAGATGTTCCATTAGTATCTTTACGAACAACAGTTACACTTGTAGCTTGACCAACAAAATTAGCATCCGGAGTAAAGGTTACCGTACCATCTTCAGATAAAAGCATATGTGCTTCACCTGATGAGTCCAGTTGTGCGTCTTCGAAATACCGGTCTTACAGAACTATCAATCGAACAAGTGGACTGCTAGCTCAAAAATCGGTTTAGCTGTTTGAACTTTTACCTTTAATATTTGTAGAAGTTACATCAGTTCCCGTCGGCGTTACCTTTTGGTTACTGTTGGTTTATAAGTCGCAGTTACTTCTGTACCGTTCTTATCTACACGTTTTTACCGTTACTGGATCTGGCGTACCTACGAACTGTTTCTCAGGCGTGAAGGTAGAGTTCCATCAGAATCGATCTCTGTATTCTCCTACCCTTGGACTGTCTTCGCTAGCTTGTCCATTTCAAAAGGTCATTCGATTCGTCCAAATCAATTGAACAGCCTGATCGCCTGGGGTGAAGGTTGGTTTACCACTTGTGGCTGTCCTTGAAGACCCTGTTGACTCGGCGTTTGTGCTGGTTGGAGTGACTTTGGTAAAGCTAGGTGATAAGTCGCCGTTACTTCTGTACCATTTTTATCAAAAACGTTTTACTGTTACTGGAGTAGGCGTACCTACTAAATTGTTTCTCAGGGTAAAAGGTTACTGTACCATCTGAAGAAATCGTATATGTACCTTGATTAGGATAATCTAGTTTTAGTACCATCATCAAAGACTGGATCGATACTTTCATCGATTGGCACAAGAGCATCTCCACCCTCAAAAGCTTGGTTTGCCTGATTTGTACAACTGCTTGTGGTCCAGTACTTGTCGCACCTGTTCCTGTCAGTAGTTACCCTTAGTTAGCTGTTGGTTTTATAAGTTGCTGTTACTTCTGTACCGTTCTTATCTACACGTTTTACCGTTACTGGATCCGGTGTACCTACAAATTGTTTCTCAGGGGTGAAGGTAATAGTTCCATCAGAATCGATCTTGTATTCTCTCTCCTTGAACTGTCTTCGTAGCTTGTCCATTTTCAAGGTCATTGGTGAATCCAAATCAATTGAACTGCCTGATACGCTGTGAAGGTTGGTTTTACCACTTTGTGGCTGTCCTTGAAGACCTGTTGACTCAGCGTTTGCCTTGCTGGTTGGAGTGACTTTGGTAAAGCTAGGTGTATAAGTCGCCGTTACTTCTGTACCATTTTTATCAAAACGTTTTACTGTTACTGAGTAGGCGTACCTACAAATTGTTTCTCAGGTAAGGTTACTGTACCATCTGAAGAAATCGTATATGTACCTTTTGATTAGGGATAATCTTTGTTTTAGTACCATCATCAAAGACTGAATCGATACTTTCATCGATTGGCACAAGACATCTCCACCCTCAAAGCTTGGTTTGCTTTGTTTGTGCAACACCTTGTGGTCCAGTACTTGTCGCACCTGTTCCTGTCGATTGTTACCTTAGTTACTGTTGGTTTATAAGTTGCTGTTACTTCTGTACCGTTCTTATCTCACGTTTCACCGTTACTGGATCTGGTGTGTCTACAAAGTTGCTTCTCAGGTGTAAAGGTAATAGTTCCATCAGAATTGATCTTGTTCCCTACTCTTGACTGATCTTCAGCTTGTCCATTGTCAAAGGTCATTGGTGTATCCAAATCAGATTGAGACAGCCCGACTCGCCTGGGGGTGAGCGTTAGTTTACCACTCTGTGGCTGTCCTTGTGGGCCTGTCGACTCAGCGTCTGTGCTGGTCAGAGTGACTTTCTCAACCTTCACTGTGTACTTCACTGTAACTGGGGTCCATTCTTATCAGCGTTTGACTGTGACTGCATCAGGTACCCACAAACTGTTTCTCAGAGGGTGAGGTCACTGTGCCGTCTGATGCCACTTCAAGGTTCCTCACTTGTGGAACTACTTTTCTTCTCAGTACCATCATCAAAAGTAGCTGGAGTATCATTATCCATTGGTACTGCTGAATGGCCTCTGTAAAGGTTGGAGTTCCTGTTTGGACTTGACCTTGCTTACCTGTTGTCGATGTATCTGTTCCTGTTGGAACGACTTCTCTAACGACTGCTTGGTACTTAACTGTAGACTCGGTGTACCGTTTGGCATCCACACGAGTTAGATTCAAGTTCTGGTGTTTCCTTCTGAACTGTTTGTTGTTTTGGTGTGAAAGTTACATTGCCATCAGCATCCACTTCAAATTTACCAACATTTGGTACTTCTTTAACAGTAGTACCATTGTCGAACAATGAGTCGAACCTGCTGGGAATGGAACAGAGGCATGTCCTGGAGTAAAGTTTACTTTACCTGTTTGGACTTGACCTTGAAGGCCTGATGTTTTGTTTCCTGTTCCTGTCGGTGTTACCTTAGTTACTGTTGGTTTATAAGTCGCAGTTACTTCTGTACCGTTCTTATCTACACGTTTTACCGTTACTGGATCTGGTGTGCCTACAAATTGTTTCTCAGGGTGAAGGTGAATAGATCCAATTGGAATTTGATCTATGTTTCTCCTTGGACTGTCTTCGCAGCTTGTCCATTTTCAAAGGTCATTGGTGTATCCAAATCATGGAACTGCCCTGATCACCTGGGGTGAAGAGTTGAGTTTACCACTTTGTGGCTGTCCTTGAAGACCTGTTGACTCAGCGCTTGTGCTGGTTGGAGTGACTTTTGTTACTGTTGGTTGGTAACGAGCACGGTGTGCTTTTCCATCAGTATCACTAACGAACTACTGTTGGATCTCGGTGTCCCATAGAAGTTTTTGTTAGGTCTTTGAAGATTACTTTCCCAGTATTAGGTTCTAATTCATAAGTTCCGACTTGCTGACCGTTGGAAAGAGCAGGAACTGTGTTATTTGTTACTAGTTGACCGCTTGCATCCACAAAGGTTTGCTGGACGAGTTGCATCTGGAGATACCGGAATAACATTTGAATCATCATCGTTGAAAAATAAGATTTTTGCTTTGTTCTGGTCCTTGAAGACCATTTTGAATCATAGCTAGGTATCTTAGTGAACAGTTGGAATATAACGGCCATCCATATTGCTCAAAATATCATTCTTGATTTGGATCTTTAGGCAGTAGTTGATTGCCAATTAGTAGAGCTTCATTGCTATCCTTCCAGCGGATGTTAATTCCCTCTGCAGTTCCAGAAAAAGCGGTATTTGGTGTAAAGGAGACTTTGACATCATTGCCATTAGGTTGTCACCACATAGACACCTTCAGGACGAATATAGCTTGTTCCATCGGCTGATGGAAGAACATTTCCTTGATTATCCAGAACTTGAGGGAGCTTGGGAGCTCATGGTTGTATTAGAAGTATGATCGGATCGGTCAGTTCCCTTCGGTGTGAAGTGTAATATTAGCAGTTTGAGTCTCTCAGTAAAACCATCTGTGGTCTTTTTCTCCTTTTGGAGGATGAATGCAGTGTAAACGCATATCTTCTACTTCACCACTAAATAGGCTATTCCTGTCGGTTTCTCAATATCTCCTTCATTTGTAGTAATACGAAAACGCATGCCCAACTTATCAACTGACCTCCACTAATCGTCGGGTTTGCCTTAAAAAGTCAGAGTGTGGTCGCCTGCAGCAGTAATGGTCTTGACATCACAGCTTCGTTCTCTCGAAAATACCATTCTGGTTGAAATCAACCCAAGCCTTAATATGTGCTTTTGGATTCCCGTTTGGACTAGCCTTAACTTTGATCGTATAGCTTCCAGTCCTTAGCCTTATCCAAGTTCAAAGATCGTTGGAGTTAGTTAATTGGTCGTCAGCCAATAATTTGAGTCACGCACCTCATCTGCGATTTCTTTGCGATCGTCGTTTACCCAATCATTTGCTGATTCAACATCAATATCCGCTGGAGTAGTCCCTAAATAAGGTTGTTTGATAGTTGCATTGGTCACTGAATCACGAGCAGAGATAGTATGGAAAGCTTTTACCATAACTTTCAGGTGCATCACTACCATCTACTACCAAAAATCCCATCATCATTGCTTGTTGACCAGATGATGCTACATAGAAACCGACTCAGAGCTCCATGTCATTACTACAGGCACTGCACGTAAGTGAGACAGGTTAGGTCCAAAGACTTGACTACCTAGACCACCTGTTACTGTATCTGGACTCAGATACTTTTCCCAATCACACTTATCTCTTAAGATAACAAGACCACCGAGTATTCTCCTCATCAAGCATCTTTATGTGATTACGGTATAGGCTTCTACGGCACTATCCATTCACCAGGTATTTAGCCTGAAATTTCCATCTGTGGTAAACATGGCAAATTCACCTGGGTTTGCATCTTCACCATCAGCCATGACTACAGTTGGTGCTACACGCTTAGCCAAGATAGTAGCTTCGATCTTGAATTTCACTCCCCAGTTAGTTGAATTTTCTGGGTAAACAAGCTGAGTTTTTTCGATTCCGAGTATTAAAACCTTGATCACGGATGGTTGTCCATTGATTCTGAGCAGCACCTAGTTTACTAAAGGAGTGTGTTTTCCCATATTTTGTAGCTGACTTGAGATAGCCATTCTCTGCATTGGGTTATAGGTATTTTCTGATGGCATCTTCAACCCAGCTATAAATTTCAGTTGAGTTAAAAGGTTTAAGTTCTGTGACTGTCATATGTCACTTACAGGTGAAATTTCTTTTGAAGGTAGTCCCTACCTTAAGCCCACCATTTCGATTCCAAGTTTTCCCACTCTGCACTATCTCGAGAAATCCAGCCAAGAAATTTGTCGAGCTAACTGGACGCTGTCTGCCTTAATGAATCCATCAAACTTGGCTGAAAGTCACGTGGTGTAGAAGTTGCATCATCAGCCCCTGCAGAACCAATACCGATTCCATTATTCGTTTGTCCACCTGATGTAGCATCTCGTCTCACACTGGCGTGAACGACTAGGCTGGACTGATTCTTTGGTTGTACAGAATTCGCTGCAACTACAGCTGGGCCAGTACTCCCTTTTGAAACAGCCGTTGCTTTTGAGAATCAGCGCAGTCTTAGTTTCTGATGGAATCAGTAGTTTTCTCAACTTTCCTCTGATTCTAGGAGGCTTTTTGAACAGAATTTTTCAACAGTTTGAGATTTTTCCGTCTCTAGCAGGGACTACACTATCTACTTTTAGTGTCTGTTCAGAAGTTGAAATTACAGCTTCATTAGAAGTTACTGATGATTCAGTTGAATTTGTTTGATTAGATGTGTTTGAATACTAACTGTACTAGTTTCATCAGCATTAATCTTGTGAGTTGCTCCTACAAAGTAGACAAAAAGCATGCAGAACAAACGCAATGCTTAATTTTCTTATTGAAAACTTACGCAGGTGAGGGATTAAATGATCTTTTTCCCATTTAAAAATTCTCCTAGATAGTCATTTAATCATAATATATATATATAACATTCTTATTATATAATATTCTGCTTTAAATGGCTATATATATACTTGACAATTTATAATCGGCTAGTTATTAAGCACAAGAAAAATTATAAATAAAAAGCTTAAAAATTAGAACATCAAATTTTTAAGCTAGTATTAAAAATTAGAACCAATTCATAACTCTCATATATACATGTTTAGTCTGACCAATCTTGAATAGTAAAAATTACGTTAATGTATAATTTACTGCCACGAAAGAGGAAATAGGGCTGAGATGGACATGGAATCTTTCCTGTTACATTTCCTAGGCTTTGAGATGCTACTACATCTTTGGAATATCTCTAGCAAGCTCAGCGATGCTGCTACCGTTTTAGCGCATGAGTCATGTATAGGCTGACCGAAAATTATAGGCTTGTACTGCTGTCCAAAGCATCACCTCTCGCTTCGCTAACTCTAAGGTTTATCAGATAAGGTCTAGACTCCCTAGCGAATACTTTCTTTGTTGTCCGTGATGGCATTGGTCTGACCAGTCGGCTTTCACTGGACTGCAAACATCAGACATCTTTCCTGGTCTCTGTATAAAGTCATGGCCAGCACCAATTCTTCATTGGCAGCCAGTGTCCTGCTCGTCAGTGCTTCTCTAACTAAAAGTTTGATACTTTCATGACTTGCTTGACATCATGATGAACCTGATAAATCTTGTAGCCTGCAAGGGCACGAAAGGACTAAAATCAGTCTTCATGAATTTAAACATTATTTATTTTTGGATATTCTCAATGTTTTGATCGAGAGTAATAAGTCCCGTGTCATTCTGGATAAATTCACCGACTCTGCGTCCTGATAGACATTATGGGAACGATGAGCTCAATTCCATTTGACAGGAGAGTTTCTGATTTTTCGAACATTTTCTTCTGAGCGGCTACTATCAATCTCATCAAACCGACTGGCTCAGGAATAGCTCTCTGACTTGGTCGATAAAAGGTAAGTGGGCGAGTCAGATTGCTTTCAAAAAGATCATCGCTAACTTCTCAGGAGATAATTCGTCATTTTCTTTGGAGTTTTTGAAAATACTCGTTGGACTGAGACTGAAACTAGAAAATCATCTGTATTAAAACTTTCGCAACTTTCTGAGCTGTTTTCTCTAACGTCTTGATTGATTTCTTTGGCTGAGATTGTCGGGTTTACTTGCAAAGAATTGTCTGACTATAATTGAGAAAGGCGCCGTTATACTTGATGCGCTTTTCAATCAGATGGTACCCATGAGATTTGAGATTGATATTAAAGCCCCGTCTGCACCCGTACAAAAGCCAGGCAGATTGTTCTGCGTCAGCGATGGGATTGTCCACCCTCACCACCCAAGTGGGTCAGAGTTTCCCGCAGAGCGATCGCCAGAAAGCAAAAGTGCTCCAACACCTTCTTTTGTCAAACTGGACCAAAAAGTCAGTATCGTTGGTTTTCTGAGTTTTTCACGACTGAAAACTCTCCTGCCCAGGCTTAGCCACTGTCACGATGTTTCCATGTAGGTCGTCTCAGATTCAGAGCACGTGTTTCAGGATCGAAAACACTGCTCGAGCATCGTCAGAATGAGAATTGCCTGATTTTCTTTCGTCCAGAATTAGATGTTGACTGATCCGCCAGTAGTAATTCGGTATCAGCTGGGTGAATTGATGAATAATGGCTTTTTACGTAAATATCCATCTTAGTTCAAGCCCTCACGGTGGAAAAGCGTCTGTCAATTCACGAGACTTGCGCGCACCTGATTTACGTACTGCTTCGTTTTCAGGTTTTCCAGAGCCTTGATAATAGCTCAGCCGCTGATACTCTGTTCACCTAAAGCCTCAGAGCAATGAGAGTTGCAAAATTTAGATATGAACCTGCTGATCTTAAATGGTGACAAAGTTTCGTAAAGGGGATGAGAGTTTTTATTAAGCGTGATATTAACCTCATCCAAGATTTTGCGCCATTTCTACTCAAAAACCTAGTAACATCAACTAAGAAAAGGTGATTTTCAATTGCGTCAGAAATCACAGGGCTTGTCATGCTGATGGAAGACTTGGGCCATGGCTTGAGGCATTGTCCAAAATCCGCTGAGCATAAACCTTGAGCTTGGGTCAAGCACTTCTTTAAAGCAGCTGCTCCGTACAATGACATACCAGTGGTCCATGAATGCCTGGGAAGATAGCTGAGTTGATCTCTTAGCCCAATTCTTCATCATTTGTCAGATCGAAGCCACCGCGAGGACCACCAAGGTCTTGTGGGTCGTCGGTTGTGATATCCGCATAGGCACAGGGCTGATGAGGCCAGCGGCAGCAAACCAGCATGTGAGCCATATCTACGATAAAGCTTTGCTGCACCCATCAGCGATTTCACGGAATTTTGAAAAGAGTCGATGATGTGAGAATGAAAGCTAGCGCCTGCCACAATCAGCTTTAGGCTGAACTTCTTTATGGCTTGAGAATAGCATCAAAGTTCAAATAATTCTGTTTCTGGATCGACACCATAAGACACAAAATTATAAAGTTTGTCCATGAGAAGCTGACTGAAGCACCATGAGTCAAGTGACGCCTGCAGACAAATCCATCCCCATAACTGTTATCACCTGGCTCAACTCAAAGCCATATAAGCAGCGCAATTTGCCTGGCTGCCTGAGTGAGGCTGAACATTAGCAAACTTAGCACCAAAGATTTTCTCTTGGCACGTTCAATCGCTAGGCTTTCAATTACATCCACTACATCTGTCCCACCATAGTAACGGCGACCTGGGTAGCCTTCGGCATACTTATTGGTCAAAATAGAACCTTGAGCGGCCATGACAGCTTTCGAAACGACATTTTCTGAAGCAATCAGCTCAATATTATGCTGCTGACGTTCTTCTTCTTTAGCAACTGCTTCCAAATCTCGGTCAAAAGCTTTTGTAGTCTTCTTGGTCAAAAATCATAAGGTGTCTCCTTCTTTTTGCGAAAATAGGACCTTAGGTCCTAAAGTTAAAAATTTATATCATTTACTTGGGCGAGAATATCCTCGCGCGTGATTGCCCCTTGGCGTAAAATAAGTGCCTTTTCTCCAGACAAGTCTAGAATAGTTGAATCCTGACCTGTCAAAGCAGCATCATCTTCTACTCCCGAGACCTCCTCTTGAAAATCCATCATAATCTGCTGGAAAGAAGTTCCACTCGCTTTTCCAGAAAGATTGGCGGATGGACCAATCAAGGGACCGTATTTGCGAATCAAGTCCAGGGTGAAACTGGATGATTAGGAATCTGAAAGCCCACGGTTTCCATACCTAAAGTTTATCAGGCAGGCACCCGGTCATTGGCTTGGAGGATAATAGTCAATGGTCCAGGCAAAAAGGCTGATAGAGTTGCTCAAGATAACTGGAGCTGATTCTTAGAAAGGCATAAATCTCTTCTAAACTAGCCACATTGAGATTAAGAGCCTTGTCACGAGGGTCTTTGTTTTAATTCGTAGACTCGTTCGACTGCTTCTTCATTCAAAGCCTGAGCAAAAAGCCCATATACTGTTTCTGTCGGTAAGACAACTGCTCCTCCTGCTTCAAGAGTCTCTCTATCTTATCCATTATCAACTACCACCATTCTATCCTTGCCAAATTGATCTTTCAAGACTCGGATTCGTTTTTAGGAAAGTCAGCAACTCCTAATGCCATCTCCTTGCTCTGTAAACCAATTTCAGATAAATTTTTCCCTTTTTCTGTGAGATAGTTACCTGCTTGCTCTACTATTTTTCGGTAGATGGCATAGCCATCTTCCTCCGCAAAGAGGCCATGTAGGCTCCGAGGTTAAAACATTGAGTCCAACTTCGTCCTATCTGCTTCCGAAATATAAGGGATTGGAGACGATGATGTCAAATTTTCTGGATTGCATCCAAGCAATCAGATTGGACAAAAGTGAGACTGAGTCCAGTAGGACTGAGCGTTTTTCTTCTGCCAAGGCAAGGCATCGCTTGATGTGATCAGGAAGCAGTAATCTGCCAGTCTGAACAGTTGCTTGCCAGAGCAAGAGCAATGGCTCCGCTACCACGTCCCAATATCCAAAATAGATATAGGTGTTTCAGGGTTTTCTGACAAAATCAGTTCCACCAGCTCTTCCGTCTCAAGTCTTGGGAATCAACACTCGCTCATCAACTTTGAGAATCAAGCCGTGAAAATCACTACTACCAATGATATACTGGGCTGGCTTGTGAGCAAATAGCTGCTCTTGAATCGCTTTTAGCTCCTCACGGTCTTCCTGGCTAACTTCTATCCGAAGCTTAAGAACAAAGTCTGTGAAGGGAAGCTTATGGAGCTCCGATAAACGAAAGACAGGCTTTCGCTGCTTCACCCTACTGCTTCTAACTCTTGCTCTAACTCGATTCAAATATTGAGCAAATATCATTATTTATTCAGCTCTTCTAGCTTTTGCGTTTGGTCATAGAGAACCAAAGCATCAACAACTTCATCCAGCTTACCAGATAAGATCGTGTCCAGTTTTTGCAAGGTCAATCCGATGCGGTGATCGGTTACCCTGTTTTGCGGAAAGTTATAGGTACGAATCCGCTCGCATCGATCACCAGTACCAATAGTAGATTTGCGCTCAGCATCCTGCTCATCTTGAGCGATTTGAGCAAAATGATCCGCCGCACGAGCTCGGATGATTTTCATTGCTTTTCTTTCGCGGTTTTTCTGTTGAGTACGTTCTTCCCTGCATTTCAACTTTGATATTGGCTGGTAAGTGAGACGATACGAACAGCAGTCGCAACCTTATTGACGTTCCGTCCACCAGCTCCTGAGGCATGGTAGATGTCAACACGAAGATCTTTGGATCAATATCGTATCTCCACTTCTTCGATTTCTGGCACAACCAAGACTGTTGCTGTTGAGGTATGAACACGACCTTGGCTTTCGTGTTACCGGAACTCGTTGTACGATGAGCACCAGATTCATACTTTTAGCTTTGAGTAGACAGACTGTCCAGAGACCATTGAGACGACTTCTTTGATGCCACCTACACCATTATAAGAAGCTCCATAACTTCAAAACGCCATCCTTGGCTTTCGGCATATTTCTTGATACATCTGTAAGAGATCTCCAGCAAAGCAACTGAGCCTCATCTCCTCCCGCTGCACCACGGATTTCAAGGATAATATTCTTGTCGTCATTTGGATCTTTCAGCAAAAGGAGGAGTTTTCAGTTTTTCCTCATATTCTTCTTTTTCAGCTATCTTTTAACTCTTGCTTAGCCATTTCTTCCAAGTCAGCATCACCAGAGGCATCTTTAATCATTTCTTCAGCGTCTATAGATATTTTGCAGGACTTTTTATATTCCCTGTAGCCGCTACAGTATCACGGGTGCTGGCTTCTTCCTTAGAAAGCTCCATAAAGCGCTTGGTATCACTAACTACATCTGAGTCACTCAAAAGCTCACCAAGTTCTTTCATAGCGATCTTCCACCGCTTGTAGTCGATCATAAATATTCATTTTTCTTAACTTCTCCTGTACTTTCTCTTTAATGAGATAGGGGATTGAAAATAATGCTTCCGCAAACAGGAATATATGTTTCATTGCACTGATTTGAATCTGTTCTCCGTCATATGGGTTTTCCACGATCCGTTCTGCAAGACCATTGTAGCCTTTTTGAGAGCAAAATTGACAAATCGTTTTGATTTCGTCCAGTTTATCTGCCAAAAGAAGAAGATGTTTCGATCCTTCAAAAAGCTCCGTTGTGAAAAATCATTTTTAAGGCCAAAAAGCTACAACTGGAACATCCAGCTCATCCACAACTCTGCTAAGTCATAAACATGATGGCGTTTCAAAATTAGGCCCTCACCAATTAAAATGTCAAAAAGGTTTTTTCTGGCAAATTTTTAATATAACCCAAAATATCTGTATCTTCTTCAATTGCCATCGCCTGACGTCTCATACCAATCCGACTTGATACATACCCCACACCATCTCAGAGTGTCAATCGCACTCAGTCATAATGACTACACTTTTTCCTTGCTCCTCGTAGTTATGAGCTACTTTTTAAAACTCAATTGTTTTACCCAGAATTCATAGTAGCCATATTTATAATATAATTGAGCCATATTTTATCTATTTCTTCTTTCATATCTCAAAATTACTATACTCCATTGTACCATAATTGACCAAAGCAATAAAACCTCATTTGTGATAAAATACTATTAACAAAAGAAAGGAGATACAAATGCCATTTGTTCAGAACTGATTTATTTGAAGGGCGTACTAGAGCAAAAAGAAAGCTCTAGCAAAAGAAGTGACAGAGGCTGTTGTCGAAAATACTGAGCTCCACTGTCTGCCGTTCATGTTATCATCAACGACATGCCAGAAGGAACATATTATCCTCAAGGTGAAATGCGTACAAAGATAGTTAGCTGTCATTATTTTGTTATCAAACTGCTTTGTTGGATTTTTGGAAATACAGAGCTGGGCTATACTGCCTTCAAACATTAGACAAGAAATCTAATTATTTGAGACAGTTGAAAAGCCAGCTTTTTATTTATTTTTCGATTTAAAAATAATGTTTAAGATAATCGCAATCATACTAGCTATAACAATGCCATTTGAGAAGAACATTGTAGAGCTGGTTGGAAGGCTGTTAAAAGAGTAGCTTCCATTCAGACCTACCCTGAGGAAATAGAGACAGCGCAGATTAGAAATTATGTTCATGGTGTTCAAAATCCACACTGCCAATATCTGCATGCCCTGAAGTGATACAAATCCAAAACATATCAAGCATTGCACCACCAAGAACTGGTGCAGGGATAATTTGAGCTAAAGCACCAAACTTGGGTGATAGTCCTAAGAGAATTAGAAACCTACTGCATAATATATGGGTAAGTGTGTTTGATACCGGATAATTTGACCAAACCAACATTCTGAGAAAATCCCGTATAAGGAAATGTATTAAAAATCCACCAAGCAATACAGCCAACTCCTTCCGCACGATAGCCATTTCGCAGACGTAGTTTCGATCAATTTTATCCTTTGTAAATATCCGATAAAGCAAGATAAACACCTGTTGACTCAACCATTGAAACAGTCGCAATAATACACATCATAACAATGGAAGATAGTTCAAATTTTGGGTGTACCAAAAGTAGGGTCAGGAATATGAACAATCGGCGCTTGAAAAACTGGAGTCAAATCAACCAATCCATAACTCCAGCAATAATAGTACCAACAACTAAACCAACTGAGATGGCTATCGATTTGATAAAGCCCTTGGTGAAAATATTGATCATTAGAATGATTAAAAATAGTCACAGTAGCTAAAAGCAAACTTTGTGCAGTTGGTTTTTCAACGTTATTTTTCCATAGTACCGATGGCTACCGGTATTAAAGTCAAGCCGATCGTCGTAATTACCGATCCGGTCACAACCGCTGGGAAAAAGATTCGCAAATCTTGAGAAAATTCGAAATGAGAATCACAGATCCTAGAAACAATCAATCAGCCAAACATGGCTCCACTTCCGTGATTTTTGTCCAATCATAATAAGAGGAGCAACTGATTGAAAAGCCACACCTAAAAACTCATTGGTAATCCTATACCAAAGTATTTACTCAATTGTAACTGTAAAAAGTAGCAATTCGCACATAAAATATCTGTCGAAAATCAGATAGGTCAACTGTTCAGCAGAGAATACCCCAATCCACTAGCAATCATAATCGGCACCAAAATCGAACCTGAATACATAGCCAGTAAGTGCTGTAAGCCTCAAAATAGCAGCTTGCAGAGTGTTTTTCTTCTTATAATCCATCTAAGCATCTGCCTTCCAAACATCAACTTTCCCATCTATAAATTTTTCAATTCGTGCTAAGGAGACAACTTTTTGGCCTGCTTCTTCCAGTAGTTTACGACCATCTTGGAAAAGACTTCTATGACAATCCTCAATCGCCTCAACCTGCGCCCCTGCTTTGCTTGAATAATCTCAACTAATCCTTTGGCAGCTTGACCATTAGCTAGAAATCATCAATAATCAAAACTTTATCACTAGCATCAAGAAACTTTTCAGCAATCGAAACGGTGGAGGTCACTTGCTTTGTAAAGGAATACACTTCTGCTGTTAAAATTCCCTCGGTCATCGTGATATTTTTTGATTTTTTGTAAATATCATGGGGACATTCAAAAGAATCTGCGACATAGATAGCTAGGCGCAATACCAGAAGCCTCAATCGTTACAACCTTAGTAATGCCAGCGTTGCAAAAACTTTTCTGCAAACACTTGGCTAATCTCTTTCATCAGAGAAAAATCAACTGATGGGTTAAGAAGAATCTACTTTCAGAATATCTCTCCTAAAACATGCCATCCTTGAAATGATTCTGTTCTTCTAATTTTTCATTATAACTCCTTTTTAATAAATCAAAAGAACTTGCTCTCAAAAACAAAGTCCTTTGATTTTGAGACGACAAGCTACTACTCAATAGTAACAGGTAACTATTAGACACACTTATTGCTAGTGTTTTGGTATTTTGTAGAAATCTTGCACCGCCTATTAAGCAAAGTTATTGCATGTTTTATATTTAACAATCATTAATGCATCGCCGTTCCAAATAGAATTTTTAACAATAACATAGTCTACTCGTGTCAGACTGTGCAAGTCGCGACCACCAGCATAGGAAATCGAACTTTGCAAATCCTGCTCCATCTCAGTTAAAGTATCTTGTAAATGTCCCTTTAGCTGGCAACAGAATTTTCTTACCTTCTACATTTTGTAGGCTCCTTTCTGGTATTCAGATGCAGGAAACCGTAATACTCCTTGAATTTATCTCCATCTATTTCAATGGTTTCTCCCGGACTTTCTATATGACCTGCGAACAGCGATCCAATCATTACCACGTAGCTCCAAAACGGATAGATTTCGCAATATCATCATGTGTTCGAATACCACCATCAGCACTAATCGGTTTGCGGGCGACTTTTTGAACACCAGCGAAGTGCTGATAATTGCCAGCCACCCGATGCAAAAACCAGTCTTCACTTTTAGTGATACAAACTCACCTGGTCCAATCCCGACTTTTGTCGCATCTGCCCCAGCATTTTCCAGCTCACGAACCGCTTCAGGTGTACCAACATTCCCAGCAATGACAAAAGTGTCACCTAGCTCTTTTCTTGATATGTTTGAATCATCCCGAATAACACTCATCAGAATGTCCATAAAGCGTATATCAATTGTAATATACTCAGGCATCATCCTTCAAACTAGTGAGTAAAGTCATACTCATTGCCCTTTACCCTACCGATAGAAGCATCAAACCTTTATCGTGCATCCGTTTAATAAATGGCTTTCGTCCTGCTTCATCAAAGGATGCATAATATAGAAATAACCACCTTTAGCCAATTCTTCAGCTACATCTTCGTCGATAATCGTCTGCATATTAGATGGTAATCAACCGGCATACGAAACGTATGTTTACCAAAAGTTACCCTTTGTATCTGCCTCGAACGGCTTTTGAACGATACACTGCTGGAATCAATTGAATATCTTCATAATCAAAACTTGAAAATCATTAAGCATAGTTTTTCCTCATCATTTATATCATTTGACCTACCTATGCCTATCAGCATCACTATGTCTTTCTTGACGTTTCCAATGAAATTATAACACAACGATTGCTTTTTATTATCAACGCTTTTCAAAAATAACGTTCGGAAATTAAAGAAAACGACCTAGCTTTTAACTAGCCGTCGATGTATTTTAAACGTAGTTGATAGAGAATGCCACTTGTAAGTAAGCTAGCAATCAGACCAATCAATATGCGTATGGTCCCATCTTAAAAACATTATCAAAAATGAAACCAACTGGTAAAGCCACACCCCAATAACCGATTAAGCCAAGATAAAACGGTGCTGTGGCATCTTTATAAACCTCGAGAATCCTCTGTAAGGGCGCTGCAAAAGTATCTGCTAATTGAAAAATAAACTGTAAGTCAGAAATATGGAGGTTAATCTGATAAATTCTGGATTCCATAAAGTGAAGAAACCTTATCTCTAAGGAAATAAAGAAACAGTAAGGTAAAATTGAAAAAGCTAAAGCAGTCAGTCGTCCTAGACTACAATATTTACGAACATCGACATATCTTTTCGCCCCAACCCTCATAAGAGACCACAATGGCTATAGCTTGTGGAAATTCCTGCCGGAAAAGGTACATCAGTGTCGAGAAATTCATAGCTGACTGATGGCTAAAGCGATTACTAAAGATGGAAATTTAGCCATCAGTAACCCTACAGCAGAAAAACACAACTACTTCCGCAAACACAGTTCTCCCAATCGGCAAGCCCAGACGCAATCCCTCTTCATTCCTTTTCTGTTAACCGCTTGCACTTCCCAAAGTCTGTAACCCTTCACCTTTGGGATGCTTGAACAGAATTATGCGAGATAAACAAGAGAATCCAATAAGCCACTGAAGTTCCTAAACCAGCTCCTGCACCTCCCATTTCTGGAAGTCCAAAAGCACCATAAATCAGCATATAATTAAAACCCCATTTAGTGGTAAAAGTAACAACATCAAATACATAGACAAACGAGTCTTCCCCAAAGCATCTAAGAAAGATCGGGACCACACTAAACAGTAAAAGAGGAACAATCCCAAGTGATAAGTACCATAGGTACTGTTTCGGCAATTTCTAACTAGAACTTCGAATCCTAGCCTATCTAAGATAAATGGCATTCCTAAGCAAAACCAATAAAAACAGAAATAAAGATAAAATAAGCGACAAATAGATAAACTGATAAAAATCAGACGCAATCTTTTTCATCTCCCTTTCCTAGATGATGACCAACGATTGAAACTAAAGCTGATACTATTCCTGTTAATAACGAGAAAAGGACTCCATAAACTGTGGCCATGGAAACACCAGCCAAATGAAGAGTATCATATTGTCCAGTCATCGTTGTATCAACAAAAAGAAGCTGAATAGTTTGCTAATTGATAAATCAAAACAGGAATAAAAATCGAAAGAAATAATTTCAACCTTTGACCAAAATGATAAGTTTGATACATATAAATCTCCTCTATTGAACCATATTAAAAAGCTATAAGGATTGCAAAAACAAAAGGGCTATTCGTCTTTTCATCATTTTTTGGAGTCTGAGTCAGCTTCTTTGTCACTTCCATTCATTGCAGACTTAAACTCAGAAAGCATCTTACCGATAGATCTGACCTAACTCTGGCAGACGCTTAGGGCCAAAAATCAGCAAAGCTCCAAAAATGATGATGATAATTCCTGGCGCTCCAATATCTCAAAAATCCCATTATGAACTCCTTTTTCTTTCTTTTTATAATCTGTATGGCTTAACAGCAGACTAACCTCATAAAGCAAAATCAAAGGCACTGTCATGGCCAAATCGCTAATAAAATCAGTAGTTAGTAGAACTACAACACTAATAAAACAAAGTAAGCATGTCTCTATATTGTACCAAAAATTTTGGCTTTTGAGAAAAACCAATCGAAGTGAAAAAGATACAAGAACTGGCAATTCAAATAAAAGCCCCAATGGAATCGTTGTATGAAAAAGAAAAAGCCAGATAACTTTGTGCAGTCAACTGAGTTATAAACAGCCCTTTCCAAGTGAAAGTAAAATATGCAAAATTGCAGGGCTAACAAAATAAAAGCCAAAAGCTAAAACCCTACAACAAAAACACAAAAATGTAGCTGGTATATATGCAAAAATAGCCACAGAGTCAGGAGTATTTAGAGCAGGTCTGATAAATTGCCAAATTTGATAAATCGTAAAAAGGCAAGGTCAAGCTAAAAAGCTACTAAGCTAGATAAACTTTACATAAACCCACAAAATATCATCTGACCGAGAATCAGCAACTTCTGCTTGAAGCCACTTAGTAAGCCATCTGTAAATATCACTTGAGAAAACTGACCAAAAAGACTAAGAAAAACAAATCAAGGTCCATATAAAACGGTTACAGAAACTCAGTCAAATGTTCTATAATTGGTCTCGTTTTTACGCCCCATTTTTACTCTCTATTTCTCCAGGTAATATACAGTATAACAACTATAAATAGAAGTTGGCAGACGAGCCCTTCTAGACTTGATAAAGACTCAGCCCAATCAATAGTTGGAAAACCATTGATTAGATGGATTGATAGTATATTTGTTAGTTGAGAGCATGTATGCTGACTCCCAACATTTTAAAAGCTAGAATATAAATAAGTCAAGTCAACACCAAGAAAATATGATGGGGTTTTAAAAATAGGCTGATACCTTATCCATAACAAAAGCAAGTAATATTAGACAAAAACCGCAAGCCCAATGCCTGATAAAAAGGCTGTTTTTATCTATACGAGGATAGATTCGCATACAAAAGAGGACTGTTTCAGCACCTTCACGAAATACAGCCAGAAAGCTCAGGGCAAACATTGAAACGAAGCTCCTGTCGCTGTAACTGTTGCCATCTTGCTTTGCATAAAAGTATTCCACTTTTTGATGGATGATTTACTATGGAGCCAAACTACCTACCAAGACTCATCATGACTACTGCAAAAGATCCCAACTACTCCCTCTATCATTTCCCTGATTGTATCCCGAAGCCACTGCTGGGAAAAAGATATTGTAGTAAAACAGCACTCGCTACACTAGCAAAAATACCAGCAAAAGCCCCATATAAACCCATTTGAGCCCCTCATCTTAGATGTCTTAAGTGCTGTGATGAGCGCCATAATAATTAAAAGTGCTTCAATACCTTCTCTCAACAGGATAAGCATAGCATCAATACAGCGATAAGAGGCACTCGTATCGATCTGCGATAAATCATTAATCAATGCTTGCAGTTGCTCCTGGTACTTCTTCTCACTTCCTTTTACCATGATAACAGGTGTTTTCACTCAACACGTGTATAGCGAAGGATTGCGCGTGCTTACATCTCCTTCTATGGTTGGCCAAATGCTAATGAACTTATCATCGTAGCACTTGCTTGTTTGGTATTTCCTTGATAAAACCATCGAGGGCCTCTTTTAAAAGATGAAATCCTGTCATTTAATGTTAAACTCGGAAGAGCTGTTTGCAACTTCTTTGCCTGTCACAAAATTAATCAAATCGTTGTTTGCGATCATCAAAACGAAGACTGAATAGCAGTAAAACTCAACTGGTTCACTCAATCGCACTACGTAAAATGAAATAGTTGTTTCAATCTTTGCCATAATGAGTTGCACTACGATCACGAACTACACCTTTCATTCACTGTCCAGGTTGAGTTCATCTTTTTGTAGGCTTCTGTATTTTCTCAAGATTTCGATCTATAATGGCCAGTCTGTAAACTGCGAAAATTTTGATTCTAACTTACCTACTAGCTCGGCATCCAGATCGACTGGATGTTGTTCCTTGTCAAAGGCTAACAGGCTGAAGAAACTTTCGTTAATTTTTCTTCAGTGACTTGAAAGTCATATTTAAAGCCTTACTGACTTTCTTTGCCTGCTTTCTGAACTCATGATTTTCTATTTGTTCAAATTCTTTCAATCTCGCCAACCAACTGATTTGGCCTTGTTTCGATCTTTTTGAACAGCCACCGTTGCATCCGTGATTTCAATAAATAGCTGACCCAAGGAATCATCAGCAAAAACAGGATCCACTATACAGAACAGGCAGAGAAGAAATACACATCAGTATCTTATTCAAATAGTGGCCAATATACCTCCTATACCAGCAAAAACAAGCAAAAAGTCCACTACCTATATGCGTGACATATTCATTCATTTTGTCTTGCGCCCCAAGATTAGTCAACACCTTTGACAAAAACTGTCTCGATCTTTCTGAAGGACAACGAAAAGTAGCCCAGAACTCAAATTGCCCTGCCCTCTCGTCGATACCATCAGAATAAGAATAAGACTCACGATAAATGGGTTTATTGACTTTTAGCTAAGCGAACATGAGAGTCGACAGGAAGCAACTCTAACTCCACCCTCATCAAACTCATTTTTCTTACCAAAAGGTGCTCCACTATCCTTGTAACGACCAAAGTATTTTCCTGCTCCCGTAAATTAGTTCGATCCCAAGTCTCAAGAACATCTGAATGCGACGCACCGCCATGTAGGAACCACCTTCATCCAGTCATTCGAACTCGCACCAAACGACCTGTTCCAAAGTCCTTCTCCTTTGTCACATTTGCGGTCCCATCTTTTAAAACCAAAGATTTCTAGGTGTCGCCAAACGATCACCAATAGCAGCAAACCAGACTGGCTCCACTTCATCAGCATTGTATTTCGTGCCTTACGAACCAAGTTTCTAACCGCATGAAAAGCTACCTGCTCATCATCTCAACAGGCTTGATAACAAAATGTCCTCCGGTATATATTTATCCTGTAATTGTTCCTTAGGAAAAGGTGAAACCACAGGTTTGGGGACGTCTAATCCCATCTTTTTCAAGAACGAAAATAGATACGCCAAAAGTTAGTGTCAATCGATAAGGATTTAGACCAACTGTCTCCCCGGTATCACTAGGTGGCAACAGTGCATTTGAACCATCTTTTTACTAATTCACCATCAACCACTCTACTACTATAATTCGTCCAATTCTTGAACATTTGAACTCACTTCAGCTCGGTCATAGCTATGCAAATCAAGAAACAACGAAATACATTTTTCTGCATCAGGGTCGGATGCCCGCTTAGTGCGGAACCATAAAAGCTGATTTCATCACCATCAGCGAAATTCTTTTCTTCTTTTCACCTTATTAGTGAAAAAGCAGAAGCACTTCAGAAACACCAAGTGCTAAACCAGCGCCTCCAATCCCTCGCTTTTTAAGAAATTCATGACGATCAATTTTCTCAAACCCATTTTTCGTCGTTTGTCATTTTATTACTTCCCTGCTTTAAGATTACACCCATTTGTGAAAGAGGTTCACCAAGTTTTGTTACAGCTTCTGCCAATTCTTTTGTATCTTCTTTGCTCAAGTCAGTATAGCTTGTAATGTTGAGCATCTGTCATGTGTTTATCTAAAAAGACTATTCACATTTTTAAATTTCCTTTTCTAACGAAGAAACTAATTTTTGTCTTTAGCCTCAATTAATGGTTTAAAGAGCTCAAAAATCTTTTTCAGCACCTTCTATATTTGCACGAAAAATCATATAGTCTGTATGTGAATAAATCTCTTCCTCACTGGTAATTTTGCTGGTTGCAACTTCGTTTAAAAGGTCTACTGCTCCAGTCAACATAATATCTGGGGTTACTTTCACTGTCGCAACTTTTAGCTTTTAACCTTTAATATCGTTCACTAATCGATCAGCGTAAGACCCTAGTTCCAACTGTTGTATTTTTGTTCCCACATAATCTTTTCAATACGGTGAAAACCAGACCAGCCTTCTTCTGTCTTATTTTCGTCCAAATAATCAGCCAAACGGAAATCAATCTCACAATGATTCACCAAAACTTTCAGTAATCGGTTCTGAGCGTTCATAGCTCATACGAATGAGAGGGTACATGCTTCATCAGTTTTGCCCTCTTTTAGGACGCCTGCAAACTTTTTCTGTATCAATCAATAATTGATTAATTTTGTCCCTTGAACAAAGCTTTTATAATCAGCAGTCGCCTTGTCTAAACCTTCTTTGTTCTGTAGATGACAAGGTAACCTCGTCTGGCATACTAGAAGAGATGTTTTCGTGTATTGTTGTTTGCTGAGCAAGCGGTCAAAAGTAAAGTAGCAGAAAATAGGATTAAACCCATTTTTCATGATGAATCTCCTTCATAATTACAAATTTTCTAAAAATTATACCATTTTTAATTTTTCAATAAATTGTCTGATAATTTAATAAAAACACCTCACTAACTCATGTCAGAAAGGTGTTGAACGTACTAGGTATTATAGCAGCAAATCTTTTTATTTTTCCGATTTCATGATTTCTAACCACAAGATAAATTGTATCTCCTAGGCAGAGTTTACTACTACCATTTACCGTCTTCCCTTTATGTACATTCATGACAATCAAAAACATCTGCGGGCAGATTTAAGTCACGTACTTGATAGTTTGCAATTTTTCTCAGAAACAGGAATTTCTATCATGGTTGTCTCTCCGCCATCCCCATCATCAATCGTCTCTGGAAGCATTTTTTCTAGCATAGCTTCATAAACAGGGCACCACCCAATAGATCCATTAAAATATAAGCCGACAAAGTAACCAAGCCCAAAGGCATTTAAATTACGGATGTCTCCTACCATTTCTGTTACCAAAATCATGGCTGTAAGAGGAGCTTTTTGATATAGCACCGAAATAACCACTCATCCCTATATATAATAAAAATTGGAAATTGTTGCTCATTGACTAATCCAAACTGCACACAGATATTTCCAATAATAGCTCCCTAAAACAGATCCCAATGCCAATATTGGCATCCCGCCTGGAAGTCCACTACCATAAGAAATCATACTCCAGATAAAACGGATAACAAAAATACGACAAGAGTACTTAGTAGATAATGCTGCGAATTAAGAGATAAAAATCAATTGATTTCCCCGCCCTAATATAGGTGGAAGAAAATAGTCGATCGGTATAATGAATAAAAAGCAAGGATAGGATAGTAACTTGATGGCAATTTTAAAAATTGACCAACTCTTTTATAGATGACTGGCATCGCTAACACTACTTTTTTCATACATAAATCCAGCAACACCCAACATAATTCCCATTACCAAATAAATCCAATATTGATGTAGCTGCATTTGAGGTATATTATCAGGCATATCTAAGACTGGAGTTAAACCAAAAATAGCCAAAGATACAAAATTAGATACTAAACTCGCCACTAGGGTAGAGACCCAAAAAGACGAGAAAAATGTCGATAAAAACCTCTTCGACAACAAATAAAGAGACCTGCAATCGGAGCATTAAAAGCGGCTGCTAAATCCTGCAGCTGCACTGCACTTGCAATCAAGACTCTCTTCAACTGGACTTAGCTTTTAACCATTTTGCCAAACCTTTCCCACCAGCTGCACCTAATTGGATACTGGGTCCCTCTCGGCCAAGCATGAGACCACTTGAGATAGCTAAAAACCTACAATGAATTTTTCCATAAAATACTCCACCAATTTAATGACATCAAGCCTTTTAGCTCAGCCTCAACTTGAGGGAATACCTGAACCTTTTATATCTTTTTCTGATTGCATTAGAAACGCTGCAATTAAAATGATTCCTAGATAAAGAACTAAAATGAACCATAATATATTTAGATCTTGATGAAGTCTTTCATAAAAGGTTTTTGAATAAAATGAAATCCCTTTTCAATTAACCAACGAAAAAGTCCTAGATTCCACCCACAAATAAACCAACAAGAATCCTCGAAAAACTTGAGATATAAAGGGAGCCATTCAACAAATGAAACTCTCTTTCAGGAATCGAGCGCTCAATTTTGCTTTTTCATATTTACACCTGATATTTTTAAACATATTGTATCATATTTTTAAAAATAAGGAACGCAGCATTTTTAAACATGAAACGTAGTCACTATACTTTTTAAATCCATATAAAAGAAAGTGGGACAAAAGTCCTAGCCTCTCAATTGTCTTTGGATTATCAAGCAAGACGCAGTGGTTGAGTGGTCTCACTACGCTGCGATTTCATCAGCTTTTTAGAACCCTCACTCAACTGTGCGGATGGGACGACGAAATCGAATTCTAACGAATTACCGATTTCTGTCCCTACCTCTCCAGTATTTTATTCAGCTGATAGAGCTGCCATTGTAATGTAGTTATAGAGCTTGTTAAAGTGTGGCAAGAAGAATAGATCAGTCAAATGCCAATTTATCAATCGTTACATGCTCTTGAATAGCTAAAGAGAACATATGGATTCCCATTGAAATAGAAATATCGCGGGATACCATTTGGGCACCAAGAATCACACGTGTATCTTTATCAAAAACAATTTTTATAGCAACTTCTTGATTATCATGTTTGATAAATTCTGGTTTTTGAAGGTCATTAAATCCTGTTTCTACAGCATTATAACCAGCTTGCTTTGCTTTTTCGAGGGTTAAACCAGTTGATACCATATGAAGGCCATAGATTGAAATACCATTGGAACCTTGTACGCCGATTCCTTCTAATTCATGCCCACAAGCATTATGTGCACCTACAATACCAGAACGAACTGCATTTGAAGCGAGTGCGATGTAGCTTGTGTCTTGACGAGCATTATCATGAGATAGTTGCACAATCACCAACCGCAAAGACTCCAGGAATTGAAGTTTCTTGCTTCTTATCTACTAAGAAAGCACCGTTGCGGAATAATTCAATCTTGCCAGCTCCTAAAGAGGTGTTTGGACGGAAGCCAACCGCAAAGTACAAACCATATCAACGTCAAATGTTTCTTTATCAGTTACCAAACGTTCAACCTTGCCATCGCCTTCAACCGCTTGAACAGTTTGTCCAAGAGCAAGACGGATATTGTGTTCTTCAAGGTTTTTAGCCATCATCTCTGTAAAGTCTTTATCGTAGTATCCATTTAAAACAGTATCTACAATATCTACTAATACAACTTCTTTTCCAAGACGTTCAAAAAGCTTCAGCTAATTCAACACCAATATAGCCACCACCGACAACAGCTACACGTTCAATGTGTTTGCTCTTATCTTGTGGTTTTCGATAACTTCTTTCAGCATTTGATACAATTTTACAAACTGAAGATTTTCAAGTGTTGCCTTGAATTCTCATTCCCCTCAACAAGCTCCAACGCCTTTGATTGGCGGAATAATTGGAGTGGATCCAGTCGCAAAATTAACTTTTCATATGATTCTACATGCTCTTTTCCATCTACTAAAGCAGTTACTTCTTTTTATCATAATCAATAGAAAGAACAGGAGCATTCATATAAACTTTAGCACCTTTTGCTTCTAGTTTTTCCTTGTCTGAGTAGGAATAAACCTTCGTCCATCAATTTGCTTCCCAATCCAAAGAGCCATACCACAGCCTAGGAAAGAGATATTTGAGTTTTGGTCAAAAACAACAATTTCATTTTCTGAACCATAGTTATCTAACATAGTATTGATATAAGCAGTACCAGCATGGTTTGCACCAACTACAACGATTTTACTCATAGAATAATCCACCTTTTTATTTTTAATTTACTTGTATGTATAACATTCATCTGTTAGCGTTTACAAGAATTATGCTAAAATTATTTGAAAAAGCTTTTCAAATTTGTTCCACTGTGAAAAATAGAATCAAAACGAAAATCGTTCATTTTTCTGAAAAATATAAAATTTCATTTTAGTGAAAACGTTGTCTTTTTTGTTATACTAATAAAGAAGAATAAAGATTAAACATGAAAGGTTTGTGATAAAGTGGATCTCACTTCTAGGTCCATTCGCTAATGGGAGCAGCTATCACTATTTCGATTCTACATAAACAGGCTGATTATCTTGAGACGAGCCTTTTCTCTTCTGAGATTATATGAGAAACGTTTTGAGTGCTAATGATGAACACTCCGAGTTGATGAGAGTTAACCACGCTGCTGGAATCCAGCCAGTTATTGTCCATCCTGATTTGTTTGAATTAATTGAATTGGGAAAAACATGGCCTCGCGCCAAACAGTTATCTCAATATCGCCTTGGGCCCCCTAGTCCAAACATGGCGAATCGGTTTGAAGATGCCAAAGTGCCTACATCTGAAGAGATTAAACAGTTTTAGCAAAACAAATCCTAATTTTTATTGAATTAAACAAAGAGAAATCTAGTGTCTTTTTGAAACAGACAGGCATGAAAATAGATTTAGGTGCTCTTGCAAAAAGGCTACATAGCTGATAAAATTTCTACATTTTTGAAAGAGCATGGAGTGACTTCTGCACTCATTAATCTCGGCGGAAACATCCTAACAATTGGTTTGAATGAAGTGAACAACCGATTCTGGCACATGGTATCCAAAATCCAAGAGTTGCCTCGGGAAACAATCTAGCTCTACTATCATTACAGGATAAGTCCGTTGTTACATCAGGAATATATGAAAGAAACTTCAAACTAAAGACAGAGTTTATCACCATATTTTCGATCGACACAGGCTATCCAATCGATAATCAGCTAGCTAGTCTAACTATTGTATCTGATAAATCAGTTGACTGGAGAAATATGGACAACTCGTTTATTTGGGATGGATCAAGCTTCTATCTTAGAAAAAGTCGAAAAGGAAAAATGACATTGAAGCCTTCATTATTACAGAAGATAATCAATTTTATTCATCTGGTCTCACGCCAGAAATCTTACTTTTAAATCCAGAAAGGAACAACCTGTTATGTTAAAAATTTATCGGTCTTGTTGGTACGAAATTCTAAAAATCTACCAATCGCCAACTCCTCACAATATATGCAAAAACACTTTTGCTGATAAAGCGGATATCGAATTGATTGAAATTAAAGACCTTCCTCTTTTCAATAAACCAGCTGACATGCAAGTGCCAGATAGCGTCAAAGAGATTGCTGCTAAAATCGAAGCTTCTGATGGTGTCATCATCGGAACACCCGAATACGATCATCTATCCCGCAGTTTTAATAGAGTGCCTTTAGCTTGGTTTATCTTACAGTATCATCCTTTGCTTGGAAACCAGTTATGATTACAGGTGCATCTTATGGCACTTTTGGGCTCATCTCGCCCTAACTGCAACTTCGCCAAATTCTTGACGCTCCAGAGATTAAGGCTTCTGTTATGCCGGGTTCTGAATTTTTGCTCTCTCATTCACTTCAAGCTTTTGATAAAAGTGGAGACCTGATTGATCTTGAAACCATTCAAAAATTGGATGCCCTCTTTGACGACTTCCACTTTGTTCGTTAAAATTACAGAAAAACTATCTAGCGCTCAGGCTCTTCTACCAAGAAGCTGAAAATTTTGACTGGGAAAAATTGTAAGAATTAGAAGGGAAAAAGCACATGAAAATTTGTTGGACTTGTCGGCTCAAATGCAGAGCAATCATATAACCGTAAATTATTAGAATTTATTAGAAAACAGTTCAAACTAAAATTTGAATTAGAAGTTTTAGAAATTGATGAAGTTCCTTTGTTCAATCAAGATGAAAAATGGGATGAGTCATTCCAGTTACGACTTTTATATAATAAAAATCACGCGTGCTGACGGTGTCATTATCGCTACACCAGAGCACAATCACACAATCACTAGCTGCTCTTAAAAAGTGTTCTCGAATGGCTTTCATATGAGGTTCATCCATTTGAAAACAAACCTGTTATGATTGTAGGAGTCTTACTACGACCAAGGGACATCACGTGCCCAAGTTCACTTTGCGTAAAATTTTAGACGCTCCGGGTGTTAATGCCTATACTTTACCTGGTAATGAATTCCTTTTAGGAAAAGCAAAGAAGCCTTTGACAACAATGGTAATATCACTATCGAAGGTACTGTTAAATTCCTTGAATCATGCTTAGATAACTTTATCAAATATGTAGAGGTGGTTTCAAAATTGAAAAAACCAAAACCAATTGAACCTGAAGACTTAGACTGTGGAAAACCAATCGCTACAACCATTACAGAAGTTGATCCGGATGATCCAGAATGGGTAGAAAAAGTTGCTGAAATCACTGGCGCTGTTTCTGGTGATACCTATGTCAAACTGGACCATGGTATCTTGACTGTTAACCAGATTGATATGTTCTTGAAGGCTATGCCATTTGAATTGACATACGCTGACGATAACAACCAATTCCTCTACTATAACAACGCTCATCAAGATCCAGATACCATGTTTGCCAAACGCGTGCCACCTCAATCAGGTAGCCGTATGTCAACCGTTCATGGTTCTCTTCCGCCAGCACGTATGAAGAATGTAGAATGGGTTATCGGAACGCTGCGCAACGGAAACCAAGAATATGCACGTACCATTGTTCCAGGCTCTCCGCTGGTGTCATCAACACTCTCTAACTACCAAGCTATGATACTATCCTGAGCGGATCGTACGCAGGTATCAATGAAATCGTCTTTAACTTCCAACCATGGCTCGACTGGTACTTTAAAAGAAACTGGTCAACGTTTGGTTGGAGGCAGCGGACCATTGCTCCTGCCGGAGGTCATGGAGACGCAGATGCTACTTCTGGCGCTTCAGATGCTGGAGGTCATCGGTGATGCTGGTCACGGTGGAGATGCTGACGCATCATCAGGTGCAAGTGCATACGAGTTTGAGATTTTTATCTCAGGCTCGATTTTTATTTTTACAAAAGAGTCGCCCCTCATGATGTCTTTTTGACATCTTATAGGCATTTTATCAATACTTTTATATTTATTTTACTCATTTCCTTAAAAGGCTGCTTCAGCATCTTCATTGCTGATAGCTCCAAATTGAATTTTACCAATTTTCCTTGACTATCAATGAGAATTTCTGTTGGAATACTTCTGATTTGATAGGCCTGGAAGTAGTTAGTAGCTATCATATAATACCGGGACATCTTTATAGCCTTGTTGTTCGTACCATTTTTGGGAAGTCTGTTTCCGGACTTTTTCACCCTGGATTCCTGAGCAATGACACTTAAAATTTCGAAATCACGGTCTTTCTTTCCAGCCAATTCTATTAGTTCTGGCATACTTTTCTTACATGGTCCACACCAAAGCTCTGAATTTCAAGTAAACTTTTTCCTTTATAATCAGATAACTTAACAGTTTTTCCGTCCATAGACTTCAAAGTAAAAATCAGGTGCTTCCTGACCTACAGCTATCTGACCTACAGCATTCTGAGAAGGTTGATTACTGCTGCTTTTTGTTTCCATTCCCATCTGGTCCTGAACAAAGCAGTTAAAAACACTGCAGCTAACAAACCAACACCAAAAGTTAAATATTTTTCATCACTTTCTCCTTTTTATTAGAAAATATCAAATCCCAAAAACATCAAAAATTTTTCAATTTGTTTGAGGGCACTAACACTTATCCAAAATAGCCCCCGACAAGTGTTCAACTGCCCAAGCATGAGCAGCATCCCCATCAGAATAATAATAGCACCACCGATTTTTCAGAAGCCCCATGTAGGGTTTAATTTTATTAAAAATACTGCATAACAAAGCTTGAAGTCAGAGCTAGAATTAGGAAAGGTAAGGCCATGCCCAAAAGGTGTAAATCAAGGTTAAAATAGCTCCCTGAAAAGCACCATTACCTCCTAGAAGCAGCCAGTGCTAAGACAGAACTTAGAATAGGACCAATACATGGAGTCCAACCAAAACTAAAAAGTAATTCCCAATACAAATGCCGAGAGAAACTCGTTGCGTTTACTATCTTTTAAAAAGCGACATTTTTGCATTTGCAAGGGTTTAATATTAATCAACTCCATTTGGTGGACACCAAGCTAGGATAATGATGATTCCCATAACATATGGAACCAAGATGAATTAATAATTGCTCTAAAAACCCGCCCCATAACCTGAGAATAAAAAACACATGATATTCCCGCAATAAAAACAGAGGTCTTAACAAGTCCATACCAGGCAATTTCTCTACCTAAAAGATCGAGACTGTTTTGGGGTTATCCTCTGAATCTAACGATTCCGATGTAAAACCGAAGTAGGGGAAAAAATACAGGGAGAGAAAAATGAAAAGTACTCCTGCTAAAAAACTGAAAATTGAGAATAGAAATGTTTGCATATTCAATCCTTCTTTTTATTATATTACTTTAACAGATATGAAATAAATTTTCTTAATAACTCTACTAGTTTTTTATAAACAATTTAGAACTTTATCACAAAGTTCAACTGTTCTATAAAACCATTATAAATGAAAGCGGATTATTTTTCACAAATTTTGCTACGGTATTTTTGGTTATCATTTTTCGTACTAACAAAACGATGAATTTTTAATTAGAAAGTATTAAACAGAAAAAGCCGGAAAAACTCTCTCCGGCTATAAGTTATTTTATTCAATCAACTACTATTTATCATAGAGATAGTGGCAGATATATTTTGATCGAGAGTAAAGATATCTTGCTCCGATTGGATTTCCATACGATAGCCTTCTCCAAACTGCAGTTTCAAACGTTGATCAACATTTTTGAGACCAACTCCCACCAAGGCGAAGAAGAGTCTTCTCCGATGAATCTTGGAGATCAAAGCCACAGCCGTTATCATAGATAGACAATACCAGCTTTCCTTCTTCTACTGTCGACGTCACACGAATTATACCTGGTCGGTCGATTTTCCTTGATGCCATGGTAGATGGCATTTTTCAACTAAAGGTTGTAGTACGCTTTAGTGACTTTATAATCAGCTATAGATTCATCCTCTTCAATCGCATACTGGAGCTTGTCACCATAGCGTTGCTTCTGGATAAAAGATACTGACGAGACGCAGGTGATCTCATCTCTAAGAGAAATCTGTTCATGTCCTGTGATTGAGCGCCAAAGCGGAAATACAGGCGAGTGATTTTGTTACCCTCAACAACACGCTTGCATCATTAAAGCTCAGCCATCCAGACAATGGTATCCAAGGTATTATAAAGGATGGGGATTAATTTGAGCTGAGAGAGGCTCGGAGCTCATAACGACGGACATTTTTGTTTCTTCAGTCTTGACAGCTTCCATAAGTTGTTCGATTTGATCCAGCATTTTATTGGATTGCTGAGCTAAGTCAACCAACTCTGGAGAACCCTTAGCTTCCGCTCGCAGATTTGAGTCACCTGTCCCAATCTTCAGAATGACAGCTTGTAGATTCTGGAGAGGCTAATCCACAAACGTAAGGGCAGACCAAATACCAATCAAACACATCAGGAGTGCTAAAATGCCCATTCCCACAAATGAATGAAAAGCATCTGTGACTGAAGCATCTGTACTGCTCTAATGAAGTAACGCCAATTAAAGTCCAGTCGCTATCCGCAATATCAATCTGCAGACAAAGCCTGCTTCGGTCTGCGTAAGCCATCCTGACCGAGATATAGGGCTGCATAGCTTTTCATTTCCTGACTGGATGAATAAACACTTTTCATGGGATGATAGACAAATTCATGCTGGCTATTGACAATAAAACTAAAGCCTTTCTTCCCCAGCTGAAGCCGATCCAGATAGGCTTTGAGACTCTTATAGCCGATATCCAGACGCAAAACACCGAGATTCTGCCCTGCTTCATCTACTACTTCCTGAGTGACGGAAACAACCACTTCTCCTTCTCTGACGACAGAGACTCCTTGCGAGCAGGTGTCAAGACAGGCATGGCTCTGGTATGGACAGCTTCCTGATACCATTTTTCATTCATCATATCAGAGGAAGTCTGCATGCTGATTTGAGAATCTGTCGAGACCACACGTCCATCCTTGGTAACCAATACTGCCGACACCAAATCGGATCTGTTTCAATGATAGTTTTCATCAAAGCCTGTACTGACGTTTCGCTGCTTTCTTGATTCTGAGCAAATTCACGAATCGTTTCTTCCTTACTCAGTGTAGAGGTGGTTTGTTTTAATTTCTGCAAATAGGAAGCAATGAACTGTCCGCTTTGCTCCATGCTATTACGCGTCGTCCGCTCTGTCAGCTGCCGAATAGTCCCCGAGCTAGTCTGATAGTAGAGGCTTCCAACAAAGCCCAAGAGTAAAAGAACCAGCAGAAAAATATAGACAATCAACTGGATAAGAAGCGGATATCGTTTCATTTCTCCTCTCCTTTTTAAACTGTCGAGGTGTCAGCCCAACAACCTGCTTGAAGCGCTGAGAAAAATAGTTCATATCTTCAAAACCTACCTGCTCTGCTATTTCATAAATCTTCAAATCTAGTAGTCAAGAGTAAAGAGTTTTGCTTTTTCATCCGTTCTTGAATCAAAATAATCTTGAAAAGGGTAAGCCCTAGTTCTTTTTATGAGAACACTTAGGTAAGATGGACTGAATCCTAGTTGAAAAGCCAAACTTTTCAGACTTAATTCTGGATCGACCAGTTGTGCATGAATAGCTTCTTCCATCTCAGAGTGCTGTCCCTGATCGACCAAATTTTGAATCTGGGCTTTTTTACGTTCCTTATCAAGTTTGGTCTGCACCTTGGCCAACATTTCCTCAACATCATCCCTGGAAAAGGGCTTGAGAAGATAGTCATCTGCACCTAGCTTAATAGCCGTCCTAGCATAATCAAAGTCATCATAACCTGTCAGAAAAACGATATGGCAGCTAGGGCCTGCTTTCTCTGACTAACACAGCTAGTTCAAGGCCATTCATCTGTGGCATATTGATATCGGTCAGCAGGATGTCAGCAGGATTTTCCTGAAATTTCTGCCAAGCTTCTATTCCATTTTCAGCCTGGGCAATGACTTGCATACCAAACTGCTCATAGTTTACCAAGGACGCAATCCCCTGTCTTACCAGATACTCATCCTCTACAATCACAATTAGCAACACACGAGATTCAACTCCTTATTTTAGCTGGATTTATTATAGCATTTTATCTAAAAAGCTCTTAAAACATAATCCAAAAGGTAACCGTAGCCTTCTCCTCCATCTCAGCTTTTTGGAATGAACATGATTGACAAACTATTAATACAATAGCGCAAGCCACCCTTATCCTTAGGACCGTCTGTGAAAACATGCCCCAGATAGGAATTTCCAAGCCCGACGTGCGAACTTCAGTCCGTGTCATATTGAAGCTCTTGTCTTCTTTGTAAGTCGCAACATCAGGACTGATAGGACGGGTGAAACTTGTCAACTACAACCTGAATCAAATTTATCCTTTGATGAAAGAGAGGCTCGCCTGTCACCACATCCACATAGATACCAGCATCAGACTTATCCCAAGCGGTTTAGAAAAGGCCCGCTCTGTGTCATTCTTTTTGTGTGCATCTGCGTATTCTTCAGGAGAGAGCTTGAACTTAATCTCTTCATCACTGGGCTTAGTATAACGACTAGCATCAATAAGGGGTGAGGCGGCTTGATTAACATCAATATGGCAGTATCCGTTGATTCTTTTTAGAGTAATCCTGATGGTAATTTTCAGCCTTAATATAGTAACGCTTCTTTCTCAACAGCTAGAGGTTTATCGTACTTCTCGTACTTCATCAAAAACTTGATTGATGGTGATTCAATCTGCTTCATCCTTATAATAAACACCTGTCCGATATGTATGTGCCTGATCATTACCTTGTTTATTTTTAGAAGTTGGATCGATAATACGGAAATAATGAAGTAAGATTTCTTTAGAGAGATATCTTTTTAACGTTATAGGTGATTTTTACCGTCTCAGCATGACCAGTTTGGGAAACTAATTCATGTTGGTCGTGTCACCCTTACCATTTTGCATAGCCGGACTCAGCATCAATGACACGTGGTACTCTAGAGAAATATTCTTCTACACCCCAGAAACAGCCACCTGCCAGATAGATTACCCCATCAGCTTCTTTAACATCTTCTTTCTTTTTCTACTTCGTCTTGACTCATTGAAGCTTTTCTTAATCTGTTCAGGAAGATGACTGATTGCTTTTTCCTGCAATCGCATGAGACTAGTCCAAAAGCAGACAAACTAAGCTAAGGATAACCAGAAAATTTTCCATTTTCCTCCCATGTTTAGTACTCCTACTTGATTTCTTTCAGTGTTTTTCTCAATATCTTCCTTGCTCATGTAGCCAGTGTGTCTTGTAGAGAACCGTCACTGCCTGCGAAAAGTGCAGATGGATAAGAGCAGATACGTATTCTTTTCAGTAATTCCCCCTTAGTATCCATCAGAACTCGGGAAGTCTTTTGTAGTCAAAGACTTATACCATCTCTTAAAATCATCTGCTGACTTTCTCCATTAAAAGGTCGGAGAAAATAACTGATGAGACGACATAGTCCTTCCCTTCCTGCTCTATAGCCAAATGAATTGAGTGTATCACCAAGTGTAGATAGACCAGATGAGACGCAAGAGCCCAAAATTTTTAGATAGACTTTCTTGCCTTTTGGAAATCAGACAGCTCTGAGTTCTTGCCGTCCACACCTTGCAGACTAAAAGTCATGGCCATCTTGGTAGATTGTCCAGAATCAGCTTTTGTTTGCATACTACTTTATCACTTTTGAAACTTCTGCTCCATCTTCTGGTTGAACAAGCTCCCATGAAGCCCACGCAAAGTAAACTCAGAGTTAATACACAATCAGCTTTTTCTCTCTCAAAATAAGGAAAAGCAGACAAGACTGACGACTTCTCTTCTTTACATTTAGTTTTTATTTATCAGATGACGTTTCGGATGAATCTTTCATATCATCCTTCATATCTGACTCGCTGGACTTCATTTCATCCTTTTTCATATCATCTTCATTTCAGATTTACTGTCCGACATCATAGAGGAATCCTCCTTTTTCATCTATCGTCTGACATGCTGGGTTTTTCATATCATCCTTCTTCATATCTTCTTTTTCATATCGTCTTTCTTCATCATGCTACTATCATCAGTCTTTTTCATGATTAGTGTCTGACTTTTTGACTAGAACAGGCAGCTAGGACAAAGATACTAGTGCAGCGATTGTAAGTGAAACGATTTTTTCATGATAAGTCTCCTTTAATTATATAATATTTATCCAAATAATGATGCTAAAGCGTTTAGATTCCCAAGCATCAGCAAAAGTCATAAGTATAATGCAGAGCACCACCGATGAGGCTCCCATATAAGGTTTTAGTTTGAGAAAGCGTTGCAATACCCAACTGGAAGCCAATGCCATTGCTAAAAAGGAAGCGATAATCCCAAAAGCATAGACTAGCATGAGCAAAACCACCTTGCAAAGCACCATTACCTCCAGAAGCCGCAATTGCTGAAAACAGAACTTAGGACTGGTCCTACACAGGTGTCCAACAAAGCTAAAGGTAATCCCCAGAGAAAAGCATTAAGAAAGTCACTTCTTTTTACTATTCTTTTTAAGTTGAATGCTCTTTTGCTTTTTGCAGTTGTTGGATATTGATAGAGTCCCATCTGGTGGATTCCAGTAGAATGACAATATCACTTAGAACATAGAAAACCAAAAGGGCATAGAGGACTTTCCCCAAAGTGCACCAGCTCCGTATCCTAAAAACCAAAGAATACAGTTGATAAGCCAGCTATAAAGCAGAGCGTCTTAACTAGAGCCATACCCAGGAAATGTCCTTTCCCATAAACCGAACTGTTTTCGGCTGCGATCCGAACATGAATTCCTACATAGACTGGCATGATGATGAAAATCAAGGCGAGAAAAAGATAGAATCCCCTGCCAAAAAACTGAAATAAAGAACAAAAACTTGTTGCCATTTTCAAAACCTCTCTATCAATTTCTGACTCTAGTATAAAATAAAAATCTCTAAAAATAGGGAGATCGATTTGAAAAACTTGAATTTGATATCTTGATAAAGAACTTTTTATTCATTTTAGGATTCCTCTGCTTTCTTTTGTGATTTCATATTCTTTATTCCATTCTACAAGGTATTAAGGATAGGAATAGGTCCGAAAAGGTATACCAAACTAGACCATTTTTCACCCTCATAATAAAGTTCAACTTTTCGTAGGTAAATTTTCTTTATTAAAGCTAATCCTCACTTTTTAAAACTATCTTGATAAATTGAATAAAGTCAAAGTTCAAAATTTTTGGTATATGCCCTCTCCTTCAGCAGACACTATTGATCAGCCTATCTGCCAAAAGTTCAATTTGATAATTTTCGATAAATATTTAATCACTCGACAACTTAGGGTGAGATAAGATAAATGAAAATTCATCTAAAAAGAAGCTGATTAAATTGAGACTTTGCTTCTTTTTCCTCAACGATATCATATACTTTTTCCGTTTTTATAAGATACTGGTCATTTACAAAGCCTCTTTATTTTTAAAATCAATCCATCTACCGCTATGATAACGACTTTCAACATAAACAAAACCTTTTCTTTTCTAACAGCTCATACATGGGGGCTTTTTGAAGAGAATCTCTAGGAATTATAATGAAATAAAAGGCAATAGAAAGAAAAGATAAAGAAGCAAGGATTAAAATCAAACTTTCTTATTTTCATTCTTTCAATTCACACCTCCTTAAAGAAAAATAAAAAGCGGTTTCATAAATATATCTTAACTGTTCTAAAAGAAGCTATTCACTGAGAACTTTATTATGCAAAATACTTCAACAAGAGCTGAAACAAATAAAATCCTCAAGTCACAAAAATACTTGAGGATTATACTCTAGATCGTTTCAAAGAATCACTTTTTGTTTATCAGGGTCAAAAGAAGTGACAAAATGATTCCTAAAAGACCTGGAACCAGCCAAGGTAAAGAAGCTTGTGCAAATGGTAAAGCATTAACAGTATTCACTAACCACCTGTGCACTTTTAAATAAAGGGCCTAAAATACTTGCAAAAAGCAACTATAGTTACCAGCGCAACTGTCAGCTGCATACCAATTTTTGATAAAGCTAAGAATTTATTTTACGATAACTATCATCACAATTATAATAGTGACGGATAAAGAATCTGTAAAACTGGCACTGAGTGTTGGATAATCGCATTTAAACCAAGGTTCGCAATGACATAACCAATCAATGTAAAGATAGTGGCATAAGTTTTATAAGAGACTTTCAGGAAAAGTATTGTTAAAGAACTCCTGTTGAAACAATCAAAACTAACAGTTGTTGCGAAACAAGTCATTATTACCATAATCGCTAAAAAGATCGAGCTGTAGAGCCAAAAATTGCCTGGGTAGCTTGGGATAGAACATAAACACCAGGGTTACCTTTTGCAATTACCTCAGCTGGAATTGGGAAATGATTCCCAGAAGCCTAAGCCTATATACATCGCACTAAAGGCTAGAGCAACAATCAAAACTAACAACCCAAATCGTTGAGATATATATATCTATTTTTAAAACCTAATTGATTTTAAAGTCGTGATCTGCAATCACACTAAAAGCAACTGCTGCTAAAAGCATCTAAAGTATTGTATCCTTCTAAAAATCCTTGACCGAAGGCTGATATAGAATGGCAACTGAAGCCTGCTGAGTTGCCTCAGATCCATATTTAAAAGCGCCAAGTATAATTAAAATAATAATCAGAATCGCAAAAACTGGCGTCAAAATCCGACCAATTCGATCCAGTAACTTTGAAGGATTTAAAGAAATCAGATAAGGGCAGCAACAAAAATAAAGTGTCGTAAAAACAATCAAACCAAGACCAGTCATATCTTTAGGAAGTAAAGGAGATATCCCAACTTCGTAGGCTACTGTTGCAGTCCCTCGGAATGGCAAAAGAAAGGACCAATGGATAAATAGAGAGCAACCAGATAGACGATATTGAAACCAGGGCGCAATTTTTCTGAAATCTCATGAATGTATCCCTTAGGATTAAGTGTTCCAATAACCAAAGTTAATACAGCGATCCCAACACCAGACAAAACAAAATCCGCCAATAGCTGGCCAAAAGTTAGGATCTGATTGAACTCCCAAAGAGGTGGAAAATCAAATTTCCAGCACCAAAATATTCAAATAACAGCAAACCTGTTAGAGCACCTTTTTATCATATGATACTCCTATGTGTAATGTTGTTCTCATTATAACAAAAATCCTTTCCTGCAAATCACTAGGTCTTGGCGACTCACTTGGATTATGTTACACTAAAAGTTATTCTATAAACTAAAAATATGTCGAAAGAGAAACCGATGGAATTACATCTTTTTCTGGATCTTACCTGCAATTTTATTTATCTCTCATTTTGTATGAACCTAGGAGGCTCTTTAACTCTTATTTATTTACTGGTGTTTGTCTTATGTTCGTCCTAATTAATTCTGGTGTTATTATTGTTCATATTGAGTCATTGGATAAATATAAGTTTTTCCTTGCTGGATAGTTGCTCTTTTGCTCTATCCATTCCGATTAACTTCACTCTTCTCAACTGCCTACTTACTTTATAACGGGCATCAAATGATGAGATTCGAAGGACGACGTCTAGCAAATCTTCTTTCATATGGTCTCGCTCTCACATTTTCAATTTTATCCCGATTTTTACCCCAAAATGCTATTTTCATTAAATTTCTTATCCTTTCTGATTTTTGCTTATTTTATGGAACTTTTTGTATGTTCTTATATTTTTATATAGCTTATTCTATAATGTCTTTCCTATCCGCAAAAGCCAGATTATATCGATTATTTTAGGATGCAGCAATTGATGATAAAGTTCCTCCACTTTTAGCTCAGCGTTTAGAAAAAGGACCATTTATGAAAAATTTCATAAGAATCCTAAAATCCTTGTATCAGGTGGACAAGGTTCAGATGATTCCTGGACTCAAGCAATGGCAAACCCATTTGCGAAACACTGGTATAGCAGCAGCTGATATCCTGGTGAAAATCAATCAACTACCACCTTAGAAAACCTAACTTTCTCTCGCAACATTCTTGATAAACTTGGTAAACAAGATTACCAAACAATTGTTGTGACCAATTCTTTCATGCTTTACGAGCAGGAATTTATATGTCGTCATAGGGATAAAAGGCCGAAGTATCGGTTCTAAAACAGCTTTCTATTATCTCCCCAGTGCTTATATTCGTGAATCAATTGGACTATTTGTCATGTACTGGAAGTGGCATGCTATTATTTTTAAGTTTTCTATTTTATTGTCTGGTTGATTGATTTATTTCACTAATATTTAAGAAGAACCCGTTTTAAAAATTATTTCTAATCGTGTGTCCAATTATGAACTCTGATCTTGCTTTTATTTCGGTAATAGCCATGACTTTTTCCATCCATACCAACCCTTTGATACAGTCGCAGTACTTTTTATCTCTCTACGTCAGTAGCTACCTCTTCTAGGTCTGACTTGAGTCATTGCGAATTTTCTAATGAGTGATTAAATATGTGCTACCGACGTATTATGCGATAGAGAAAAATCGTATCCCTCATCCAGATTCAGTTTGAATCTCAGAGACTTCTCTTAATCCATATTTCATTATTTTTAGAATAATAAAGCTTCACTAAAAGCCATACAAAAAGAAACGCATTCGTTTTCCTATGCAGTTCTTAGATAAGATTAGGATTCTTCTACTTTCTTCAGAAAACTGGCTCTCTGGTAAAGGTCGTAATAGAGTCCTTTTTGACTCCAGCAGGCTCTCAGTGATTTCCTTGTTCAATAATCTGTCCGTCTTTAAGAACCAAAATCTTGTCCGCTTCTTGAATAGTGTAGATGAGGCGGTGAGCAATGACAAAACTTGATGCGACCTGCATAAGTGTTTTTCGTTGCCTTCTGGATTAAAAGCTCCAATCGTGTATCGACAGATGAGGTCGCCTCATCCAAAATCAAAATCTTAGGATGCAGCTAAGAGCGCTCGAGCAATTGTTAGTGACTGCTTTTGACCAGATGAGATATTACTGGATTCTTGGTTCATTTCCATATGTAACCACCTGGTAACGTGCGGATAAAGTGGTCTACATTAGCCGCTTTTGCAGCTTCAATATTTCCTCATCCGTAGCTTGGCAAGTTACCAAAACGAAGGTTTTCTTTGATAGTTCCCTCCTTAAAGCCATGCATCCTGTAGAACCATGCCAAATTGCTTTCGATATTCCTGACGGAAAAGATGACGGATATCATGACCATCACACTGATAGATCCTTTTGTTACATCGTAAAAGCGCATGAGGGAGATTGGTCGGTGTCGTCTTACCAGCTCAGTGATCAACAATAGCTACCATCTCGCGGCTTGACCTCTAGATTAAAATTACGAATAAAGGCTATGTTACATACTGAAAGGTCCACATCTTGAAAGGCTAACCTGACCAGTCAAGTCATTCTCTAGTCTTTCGCTCGTCGTCACTTCATCTGCCTCATCTAAAACTTGGAAAATCCGATCCGTAGACTTGGCGACTGCAATTGGCGCCTGCAAGTTGAGTCAGATTTTGAGATTGGCTGGCTAACTTGCCAAACATATTGGACAAATGCCTGCATATTTCCGTTGTTAATTGGCCTGCAATAACACGAATCCCCCATTACTGCTACATTGACAAGTCAAATCCAAATAGCATGCAGGACTGGCATCATTAATCCAGAAATAAAACTTGCTTTAAAAAGCCGACTTTCCTATAGATTTTGAGTAATGAACTGAAAAATCTTGTTAACACATAAAATATTAAAACACTTAAATTCTCTTGTACAAATCCATTTCATAGCACCGAGAAATTTCAGCCTGTTTCTTAAAATAAAGGCTGGGATAAAATAGCATTTGCTGCAAAAATAGGTTAAAGGGATACTTATAATAACAACAATCGCCAGAGAAAGTTTAGATAGATGACCATAAACATCACTAAACAATTGTAAAAACAGCATTAACAACCTGAAGAAAACTCTGCTGTAGGGCGTTTGATACAGTGTCCACTCATTTGTAAAAAGCGTCCCAATAAATCTCCAAACTGATGCTTATCAAAATCAGAAACAGAATTCGATTAATCTTTTCACTCAGTTCATTGCGCAAATCTCGGATTGTACACGCGTTTGTCATAAAATAATTTGAATAGAAAGCGCCTAATTCATAAAAAGCGCACGGATGGAATCACGACCATCACCCATCAACATAATTTTACGTTAATCTTTGCACCTACAACTCCATTAGCGTGTCTAAAGATTATAAAGTCAGCTCCGTAATTGCAAGCCCTGAAAACGAGAGGGTTCTAATACACCATGATAACACTCATAATCTTTGAAAATAGCTAGGATAACAGACATTTTATAATGTTTCAAATAGCTCCATAAGCGAGCAAAGATATTTGTTTCTCGTCTACTCCTATTCCTCTGTTAAAAGACTGATTTGATTAAGTTGAGACTGAGCAATTTCTCGATAAATATCATTTGCTTTTCATCAACTCTTCATGTGTCCGCGACCAACAATCTCACCTTTATCAAGAACGATAATCGATACGCATCCATTGTAGTTCCTACCCGCTGAGCTTCAATTAAAACAGTTGAATCTTGAGTCCATTCTTTCCAAACGACGTCGGAGTCGCATCTGTCTTATAATCAGTGCAGAAAATGAGTCATCAAAAAATAAATATCAGGCTCTTTGCTAACTGCCCGCGCAATCGACAAACGTTGCTTTTTGTCCCCCGGATGGGTCCCTCATACTTCCGCTAGATGCATTTTCAAATCGCTCCTTGCGGCTTTCGATAAAATCCTTTTGCCTGAGCAACATCAACTCTTGATCCAGTTCTTCATGACTTGCATCTTCTTTACCGTGGCGCAAATTTTCTCGCATTGTCATAAATAGAGCTTTCTGAGAATAAAACCAATCTTTTGACGTAGGGCTTTCAGCTGATAATCTGACATCAATTGCATCATGAAATTTTCCTAAGGTCACATCAATAAAAGCGAAAGTCAGCTGCACCAGCGATGTTTACAGATCGTTGACCCAATAAAAGCTATCGATCTCGCAGGCTTTAAAATATTATATAACACAGGACTTTCGTTTCTCTGGATAACGAGTCCCATTATCAAAACTCTAAGTAACCACGGCACTTTGTCTCAAAAGTCCCCATCTTCATTAGGATTGATGGAAATAGGCATGTCAATACTTCTTTTAGACGTTTCATGATGCGGCTGTCCCTTGGAATGGTAAATCGTTTGACAAAAATAAGAAAGAAAGCAAGGCATGAAAAGCTGTGTCAATAAGCTACTAAATCTCCTATTTTAAAAACTTCATCTCCCAGTGGTTTTCAGACCAAATGACAAACTATTGCTACAATCATCGCAATGATAATTTGAACAAACAAAGAGCTCTGTCAAACCAGTTAATTTAAAGAGTTTCATTTGGGCTGTCTGATAGATTTCATTTTGTGAGAAATCAGCTCTTCTTGAAAGTCTTCACGAGCAAAAGCACGAATCACTCATAAGCCAGTTAAATTTTCCCCGAGCATATTGGTTGATTTTATCTAGAGTCTTTGCATTTTCCGAAAAGTGGTCTAAGTTTCATGCCATCAACAACAACTGCTAAAACAGCAAAGAGACTGCAATCCAAGCTATGCGACGGACTCGTAAGAGAAAATGTGAAGTATACTTTATCATCATAGGGTAAATCACTCCCATCTTCAAACCTTGCTCAGCAGCTGCTAGAACAAATGCATCACTTGTAATACGGGTAACAAAAGCAGTAGAATCCAATCTGTCATATTTCATGATGTGAGTATTCCTGTAATTTGCATATAGAGTCATTAGCATATCTGGGACTACTGTCGTTAAATTTGCCACGCTGCATACGCAAGAACAATCCGACCTAGCACGCCGCTATAATAACCATTGCGTCATTATAGCTAAAAGTACAGCTCACACACATCTCCACAGTTAATTCCTTCATCAATCATCGAGGCCAGAACGGTTGGTAAACCAGATTTACCACCACAGCTCCTAGAAAATCTAATAAGCAACTTAGGATGTTGTAAATAAGAACCAAAATATACTTCATTTCCTCCTCATTTGTGCCATTAAAAAGCAACTTGGCTTCAGACAAAATATAGAAAAAGAGCGTAAAGCGCCTTCATATAAAATAATTATATCATTATAAAATAATGCAAATACAAAAATAGAATAGCAAGACTTGAAACCTGACTACGTTAACATTCCTTTTGGGAGGAACTCTAATCTCATTCTCCTCACCTCCAAAAGGGATTTGACCGATGAAATCACTCAATATGAACTATTCATTCTAAGTATCGAGTCTAACAATCGGTCTAACAATCTCCATCAAATCTACGCTATCCTTACTGATTCAAAGAAATTTATCGATAGCAATGATTCATTAAAGCTCCTTGGCAAAACACGGTAAAGTGTATGATTTGAACGAACCATTTTGACTTTTTATCATGAAAGTCATTGACTAAACTCTCTCTAAAACTTACATGGAGGCTTTCTATAAGACAAGTTCTACTCTATAAAACTACATTTTCAAAGAGACCATTTACTTTTCAAATATAATAGGCATAGAATCTTGAAAAATCAGTTGATTATCTTAGTTATCAAGCACACTTTTCTTTGTATGAATAATTTTGATTTTCATACCTACTAAAAAGAGCTTCTGCTCTCGAGACAATGCAATATTTTATAAAAATTTCTTTTCTTGGTGTGACGTTAAATCGTTTTAGCCAATTCTTTTAACTGATTACTCTGTAATATCTTTGTTTGATATCACGCCTTGACGTTACTTGACTGTAATCATTGCGCTTTTTCAATAAACTCATCAATCAAAACCATACGTTTCATCAAGTGAATTACCGGAAGAAAGAGACAAGTGATGTGCGCCATACACGAAAAATCACTTTCATTTTTCTGCGGTGACTTCAATCTCTGTTTGTGCCTGGTGTCGTATGAGAATCAGACCTACCTTCTGGAAGACAACTAATGATTCAGCTGCATTTTCAAAGGAGTCTCGATAAGTGTCGCTCGTCGAATTTCCGCAGGTAAAAGTCGTGCTATCAGAGTTGGTTGGATGATATAGATTACGTGCATGAGTGACACTAGACGCTCGATACGACTCATTCAAGTGGCTGGAAATTCAGAAGTTGGCTGCCATCTTCGAAATCCCCAGAGAATATCATAACTTAAACCATCATTCGAAATACGAGACCAATCCCAAATCAAGCAAAGGTTGCTTCATTATGTTACGGAAATAGCGACCTGTACCTGTCACCAAATAGTATTGGCCAGCCAAATCAGATGCATCAAAACCAGGTTGTAGCTTGATTTTACCTCAAAACATCCTCGCAATCTAAAAGATCTTCTTCTGTTGGTCTACGGAAACGTTCCCTCCGTTTCGTTCATCCCAATATCGTAGATAAGACTGCATGAGGTCACTTCACATTTTATGTACAAAGGGAGACTCAATAGAATTTTCATAATTGCCTCTTTTCTAGTTTCGTTTATAGCCTTCTTTTTCGTATTGACGAACATCTTCTAACTAATCTAGACCCACAGGAACATTTTTTGACAGAAATAATTCCAAACATCTGCATAAAATCTTTCAATTCCTCTATGTAAGCCAATCGACTGGTAAAATCGAAAACTATTTTCCATATCTTTTAAAAGCATCCGTTGGCTCAAGTAAAAAGCTTTTAAAAAGTGCTTTCTGAGTATTACGAGTTCGGTGACAAGCAATACAGATTGAGTGGCATCAAAGATCCAATCCATGTTGTTAACAAGTTGTGGGACTAATTCCTTAGCAATATCCATTAATTCATCCGTCCATAATCACCACGTGATGTGGATCCCCAACGCACACTGGACGTGATACATGCAACATAACACCTTTTCCCAAACAAGGCAAGTGAAGACAGTTTATTTGATATAACTTCTGTTGGGTGGAAAGTGCAGCATCTAACAGAATTATTTTATCTCGTGTCAAACCATAACCCATATAGATTTCATGAGATCAGCAGTATGCAAAGCTTCCGCACCAATACCAAACAGCTTACTTTCAACTGTATCTTTAGTATAGGTTTCATCAATTTGGTCAGAAAGATTTCATCAGAGAACTCCATCAGTCGTTTGCGAGGTGATAAACGTCGATTGGATTGTCTTTAGAAACCGTCCGGTACCCGAAAATTATTATAACATACTTGGTTTAATTCTTTTCCCATATATTCTGCAGTGCGACTTGCTTTCCATGCTCAATCAAAAATACGAACTGTCTTTATCTGGATGAGATAATGTGAAAACCATGCTTCATCATAGAGTGAGAAAAGAAAAGTCGGGTTTAAAAATCAAAGTCCCAGACCTTGCTCCTTAGCCCATATTACCCATTTTTCAAAGTGCTTTGGCTCATGATCCAAAAATCCTACCATTTTCATCTGTGTCCAAATAAATAGCATGAAGATGAGAGTTTATGTTGACGGGAATCAAACTATAAGCTTTTCCAGGTCTTGGCGTAGATTGATCGGTGTTTTCGCGGCTCCAGGATAATTTCAGTTGACATAATCCACCAGTTAAGTCACCTTCTGGAGAAAAGAAATCCACGAACATCGTCCTTGCCAACAATGCATAGAAATTTTTGATATCCTGTAGTCGCTTAAGAGCAGCATCTGTATCAGCACCGATTGTAGCATAGCGTTCTTTAGCAGCTTGCTTGATTTGTGATTCGTTCATGTTTACTCCTTAAATTTGCAGGTTTATAGCTTTCAAAACAACTTGATGTTTCTAGCATGTGGCGAGAAGCTTGGGAGATTTTCAAAGTGCTCCATTGCCAATCATTGGTGAATACTGTTCCCAATGTGCAGTTGCCTCTCCTGGTCCTGCAATGACTTTCTACTTTCAATGACATTTGCTGTCAATTGATTCAAAGTAAATCAACATTAGAACCTCACTCCTACAGATGTGCTGCAGTCAATAGTTTTTCCAGTTAATGCTTCTTTTTCAACTCTCTCCCATAAATTTTAGCTAGATTTGAATAAACACACATACCAATTCTCCAATAGTTTTCTGGATAGTTTGTGGATTTCGAAGGGCTGCTAATTTCTCAATCATGTTTTCGAGGGATTGGTAGCGTCTGATTAGATCAGATTTCTTGTAAGAAAGGTGGAACTTTTTCTTGCTCAGCCATTTCTTTGTAAGAGAAATTGATAGTCCGATAGACGAAACAATCTCATAGCTGCACATATGATGATATTTTTGAAGTCAGTATGTATGATAAACTCCACTCATTGGTATAGTTAGCTTCATAGGTTTGATGTTTTCTCAGGTGACTTTTCTTGTACCTATAGGTGACAAGTCCCACTACTGATAGCCCAATTTCTGCTTGTTATGGAACACCTACTACTGCTGAAGCTGTATCATGGGTACCTACCGCAATTATTTGCGCTGAGAGATCGTATCCAGAAACGCCAGTTTCACCAATCATGACTTCAATCGTCGACTTATCTTCTGAAATTCGTAGAGATGTATAGTAAGTCTTGATCGGTATGTACTGAGGTGAGATTAAGAAGCTGACTAGTAGACCAGTTGATTGCTTCTCTACCTTCTTACCTGTCAGACAATAGCAATATAATCTAGAATCTAAAGTTTTTTATCAAACGCTCTCAGCTGTATATCTCTAGAAAGCTGATAGAGTGTTGAGATTGAAGGAACTGAATCCTGTATAAATATCCTCCTGTGATAATTGTTGGAAAATCTTTTTCATTGCGCGTTGTTTATCCCGATAAGCTGTGAAACTGTAGTAGATTTCCACTATAATCTAATAAGCGAATCTACTGCCCAAGTATCAATACCAACAGTACATGTTTCTACACCATATTTTTAACCTTTTTCAAGCCCAGTCAGACATTTTTCAACCAGCCAATCCATATCAACGATCATAACGTCAATCTTTGAAACCATTTTAAAAGCGATAAATCTCTTGTAAGTCAACCTCTTATCTTCTTTTTAGCTAGTATGACACGGCCACTGGGCTTCCAATATCAATGGCGACAGTGAGGTCATATCTATTCCTCACTTTCTGGTTTCTCTATATCTCTGCTAACACTATTCTTATTTGTGAGTACAATATCAGCATAACATATAAATCGTATCAAATATACAGTTTCAAGGACAACTTTATGAATCAACTAGACCTTTTATTGTTAGCATGACTGATGAATTACTTCACAAGGCTTCGTTCCAGATTATTTAGATGGAATCTGTATTCAAACACCAAAAACTTTCTCAACTAGCTTTTACATAAAATATTTTATGTCCAAACATAATCGTTTCGCCCCTTATCCTGAACGACATCAATTTTTAGAAATTAATTATGTTTACAAAGGAAGTTGTGCACAAACCATCAACAGTCAAGATCAATCACCTGAAGAGGGCGATGTTTACTAATGGATGTAGAAGAAGTCGTCATTCATGTGACACATTGAGAAAAGCGACATCCTCATTAATCTTCTTTTTCAGGGCAAGGAAGTTTCTATTAACTGGTTAAAGCGACTGCAAAGGCGAGCACAGTTTGCTCTACCAGTTCTTGCTATCAGATTCATCCAATAAATTTAAACGAGATAATACTGATATCTACTCATTCTCCTGTACGACACATATTGAAGAAATGATGACAAGAATATTTCTTACCTCAAAGTTTTCCCAACAGATGCTAAAATATTGCTTTACCACTTTTTCTACCATTTAGCTCGACTATTACCTCAAGCGGAAATATAGAGAATATTCATCTAGAAGAATCACATACGCCCAGGTTTTTAAGATTATTGACAGAGAATACATAATTGACATCGAGAACTAGCTAAGCGTTTAAATTTCAACAAAAACTATTTAAGTAATCTTATAAAGAATAAATCAGGTCAAACTTTCACTCAACTATTTACCCAAAAGAAAACTTATAAAGGCACAACTCTTACTGCGACACCCGCAATTACCAATTCAAGAAATTTCTCTCAGCGTTGGTTCAGTGAGAAAACCTATATGATAAATACAGCTTGGACATGGACCCAGAAAAAGCAAAACTGCTCTTCTCATAGGACAGTTAGTGTTTCTAATTATTTAATTCTTATTGATTAGTAACCTGGTGTTCATATATAAAGCCATCTATCATGAGAAAAACTTTGACTCAAACTCTTTGAAATAGCCAGTCTTTCAACATCTTAATAATGACGGATAGAAAAATTTTAGCGCCACTTCTATAGTTGTTCGCATAGATCCAGTTCTACTAATATAACTGCTTTCACTCTAAAATGAAAGCCAGTATAATATTTTTGGTGCTAGACTTCAATAAGAAAAATTATACGTTTGAATATACCCCATCATATCATTTTGTTTATTTTGCACTATCCTGTATTAAAATAGAATCTTACCACCAAACAAAATGTTTGAGTGGGTTTCTGGTGAGAATAATCATTTTCCACCACATTCATGACATTGCTCAAATCTCTACGATAAGTTTGTAATGTAATTGTTGTCTCTATTATTTAAGGTAACTGAAGCTCCAGCTTCTTCCAATTTAGCTTTTGATTTCTTCAGCTTCAGCTGTAGCAACACCTTCTTTAACAAGTGCTGGTGCACCATCAACAAGTTCTTTAGCTTCTTTAAGACCAAGACGCAGTGATTTCGCGTACAACTTTGATAACGCCGACTTTCTTGTCGCCTGCAGATGTCAATTCAATATCGAATGAATCTTTAGCAGCACCAGCGTCCAGCGCTTTCTCAGCTGCAGCAGCAGCTACAGGCAGCTGCAGTTACGCCATTCTTCTTCGATAGCTTTTACAAAGGTCGTTCAATTCAAGGATTGAAGCTTCCTTTAATTTCAGCAATAGTTTTCCAATGTTCCAATGCATTGTTATTTCCTCCAAATAAATTTTAATTTTTAGTATTTTTCGTAGCTAGGCTACGCTGTAACTTAAGATTAGCTGCGTCTTCTTTGTGTCTGCAACTCGCTTTGACTGCAAAACAACGTTGCGCACTGGCGCTTGAAGTACAGAAAGGAGCATAGAAAAGAAGTCCTTCGCGGTTTGGAAGGTTGCAAGTGCGACGATTTTCTTCTTGCGATGCGACAGCACCTTCGATTATACCACGCTTTGATTTCAAGTGCTTCAGCGTTTTTGGCGAAAATCGTTCAAGATTTTTCGCAGGTGCGATAACATCTTCGTTAGAGAAAATGCTGCGCAGATGGTCCAACAAATACTGATGCAGAATCTTTCAGAGACCAGCTTTTCAGCTGCACGACGTAAGATTGAGTTTTAATTGCTTTATACTCAGCTTCGCTTCCACGAAGCTCACGACGAAAAGAACAGTATCTTGCTCAGCTGTCAAACCACGAGGCGTCAACAACGACGATTGATGCAGCAGCTTTCATTTTCTCAGCTACTACGTCAACTAGTTCCGCTTTTTGCTATAATAATAGCTTCACTCATTTAGTGTTTACCTCCGTAATTATTTTGTTGGGAATTTTCCCAAAAGAAAAACGCGCCCAAACTAGACCACGAAAGTACAATGCCTTCTTTTTACATGATACGTTTTGTCCTCGGTAGGATGTTTATGGGTCTAGCTCTACTGTCTGAGGCAGTTTTGCAAACCATCAATAATTATATCAAAAGGAGATTGCAAGCTTTTATACAATCTTTTTAAAAATATTTTTTAATCAAACCTCTTTTTATTTATCAAGATGAGGAGACAAGTCCTGCAAGGCTCGCTCAGCAATCTTCTCATAGCGCTCTTTCTTATCACGAATCCGAGGACCATCTAGCTCTTTAATAATGCCAAAGTTAACATTCATTGGTTGGAAATGTTTACTATCAGCATATGTTTATATAGTGTGAGACTTCCAATAGCAGTCGTTTCTGGAAAGACAAGCCTTCTTCTCCCTTGAAGGTCGAGCAGCGTTGCACCACGCAAAAGCTTCAGAAGCCGATGACTCAACATACCTTTCAACTCCAGTCATTTGAGCCCAGAAAAAAGATTTGGCTGTTTCTTAGGCGGAAAGTCTGTTCCAGCAGATTTGGAGAATCCATATAGTTACGGTGCATGACACCATAGCGGACAAGTTCCATTCATCAGGCCGGGAATCATTTTGAAAAACCCGCTTTTGCTCACCCACTTGAGATGAGTTTGGAAGCCGACGATGTTGTAAGTGCCTGCTGCATTGTCCTGACGAAGCTGCACACACAGCGTACGGCGTCTTATCTTCACCATCTCGAGGCCCTTGGTAGTCATCTGGATATTTCTAAACCAACCGGCTTCATCGGTCCATAAAGCATGGTTTTAATGCCTCTCTTAGCCATAACTTCAATAGGCATGCAGCCTTCAAAATATTTTTCTTTTTCAAAGGAATTGAGCGGTGCCTCCTCAGCGTTGACTAAGCATCATGGAAATCCATAAATTCTTGCCTGGTCTTAGGAGCATTAAGGTGAGCTGCTTCTTATATCATAGCAGGATTTGAGATAGACCTTGCTCATATCAATGGTATTGACATCAATAATTAGCTGTGCTGTCATGTGAAATCAAAAACCATTCCTCCATTGAGCGCGTGGATTTTTCGGCCAGCATCGCTGGTCAAGGGTCCTGTCGCAATGACTGTGATGGCATCCTCTGGAATTTCAGTGATTTCTTCGCGAATAACCTCAACCAATGGATGATTGGACACTAGCTCTGTTACCATCTGAGAAAAACCTTCTCTATCAACTGCTAGAGCACCACCTGCTGGCACCGAGTTGCCTCTGCTGACTTTAAGATAACCGAGGTCCAACCAGTCGCATTTCTTCCTGTGAGTAGACCGACTGCATTGGTCAGCGCACTCTCCTCGTAGAGAGTTAGAGCAGACCAATTCTGCGAAAGTCCGCAGTTTTTGTGTTGAGGCGTTGACTTAACACCCGCATTTCATAGAGTTTGACTGGGATTCCACGCTTAGCGATCGATAAGCTGCTTCACTACCAGCAAGGCCAGCACCGATAACATTGATATAGGATGATGACATGATACTCTCCCTGGATATTTCTAAATTTTTCACTCTGACCATTATAACAAAAAGAAAGTAAAAAGACAGACGGGAGGATTCCCGTCTATCCATTATTATGTAATTTTTCTAAATAAGCAATCTTAGCAAAATCCTTATCATTGTTATTTTCATTTCGATAGAATCTTGGGAAGAGGCGCGGTAGATAGCTAAAAATTGCTCTGCAGTTCAGCAGTAGAAACTCTACACCTTCTACTTCTTTTCTAGACAGCTCAGCTATTGGCACACCTGAGAATGCCTCCAGCGTTTCCATGACCCCAAATTCAATAGATAACCCTTCTTTTTGAAATTCATGTTCATGCAGATCTACCAGTTCATAACCCAACTTCTCCATCATGGGGTCAATCTTATCCATATCGTAAATACGCTCTTCATCAGGTGCTTCCAGCCACGCTCATCACCATGAACAGTGAATGTCGATATCGCGCGCTTGCCAGTCTTGTGCAGTAACTTGCTCCAGCCCCAAGGAACCCATCAGAAGTGGAACAATTCCATCTTATTCAGTTGCGACGCGATTTTTAGAAATTCTGTAAATTTATTCTTCACTACAATCTTCTTTCAAAACTTTATTTTATACCAATCCGGGCAGCAAAGCAAGGCTGACAAAAATGCTGACCAAGGATCCAATCAAGTAATACTCTGCAAATGCTGGACTTTCTGATATTTTTATTATATCGGGCGATAGATTTAGCTGTAAACACTAAACCAATAGAAGCAAACTGTCCATAAAGAAGACAAGCTCCGATAACCAAGCGCTCTAAGAAACCAATCATGGCTCCTGCTCCACCTATCGTATCCAACTCCTGACTCGTTTCAGGTTGAAATTTACCAAATAAAATTCTAAAAAGCAATATTGGTCGGTTTTCCTACCAATGACAAACAAAATAATTTTTAAGAAAAGTCAATGGGAGGAAACCTGGCAAAAGCTCCGTATTCATATTGTGAAGTGCATAGATAATGGCCAAATGAAGGACTTGATCAAGTATGAAAATGATAGATGTTTTTAACCCAAGGATCCTTTGCAGGATTGGTTTTAAAAAATCAATAAGAGCATGACTTAAAGAAAACAATGAGAATCTTCCACCACAGACTTGGTATTATAATAGTTAGGACAAATAAAAGGTATCCCTACAAGTAAAATATGAAATGCAAGGACTTGAATGTTTTTGTCTTTTCTGTCAGCCATTTTTGACTTTGAAAGTAATAATCTGATAACAGATGACAAATCAACAAAAGCACGAAAAAGGTGGTATGAATCCATACTAGAAAATCCGTTCATTCTGACCTCCTTCTGTAACATCTATAGCTTGGATGGCTGCAAAGTGCAGCCAGCTCTACTCGAAGATAGACTCTGATGCTACTACTCTTTAGGCGTTTGGAAAGGGCACTAGGATTTAATGAAATAGCCTGAGCCAGCTCTTGCTGGCTAAAATCCCTCTATAGATGGACAGTTTAGTAAGCCCTTAAAGTTCTTCCTGACTTTCGCTAGTCTGATTTGATTGCCTCACCTGAAGCTAATAAAGCATTTATTTGAAAAATCTTCTTCCTCCACTAGAAAAAAATACAACTGAGTATTTTCCATAATCATTCTTTTGATGAGACCAAATTAATGGCTGCTCGCGCATTCCAATAGGCTGGACCATCAGCACCGATACTCTGTAAAAGGTCAATGTCAGTCACTATTTTTCCCAAACCGATCCCAAAGCGTAGCTGAGCGAGGCTTCAAATCTTGACGTGGGGAATCAATAATTTGAAAAATTGGTGCATCTAAGGTAAACAGTGCCTGAAATTCGTCCCCTAGTGTCAAAGTTAATCGAGAAGCTAAATAAGTTTCAAAGCGATTATTCATATGAAAGAGAACTGCTTCCAACTTTTTTGTAAGTCAGTATCTCTTTAAATAGTTTTGAGTCAATAACGTCTGCAATTAAGGCTATATACACTCTACCACCTCCTTATGTCTATTATAACAGACAAAACAAAAATGTCTATTAAAAAGACATTTTTGTACGTGAAATGGACTAAATTGATTGGTAAAAAGACTTATTTCCTTTTTCTTCTTCATAATCACTATTGCTGCAGACCACTTGCTTGCCGCCACCACGGACTTTCTTTTTCAGCCAGATAGTGGTCGACATTTTTGGACAGTTTCAGTCCGACCGGCTTGTCCCAGGATGTAAAAGTCACATTCTGGATAACGATCGCATCCATAAAAATGCGATTTCGCTTAGTCTTACGTTCAATAACATGGCCTTTTTGGCACTGCGGGCATGTGACACCAATTTCCTTAACGATAGCTTGATGGCGACAGTCCGGGAAATTACTGCAAGCATAAAATTTCCCAAATCTCCCTAGCTTTATAACCATCGAGCTACCACAAACCTCACAGTTAAAGCCTGCTGGCTCATCCTTGATTTGGATTTTTCCATTTCAGACTCGGCTTTAGCTACTTCCTTTTCAAAAGGTCGAGTAAAACTCGTCAATAACTTTCTGCCATTGCTCTTTTTCCGACTTCTACATCGTCCAGTTTTGCTTCCATCTCAGCTGTGAACTTTACATTCACAATATCTGGGAAAAATTCAACAATTAATGAATTAACAATTTCACCTAATTCCATAGGTTCAAACCGCTTGAAACTAGCTAACATATATAGCGTTTCTGGATGGTTTCAATGGTTGGTGTGCATACGTAGACGGCCGTCAACCCCATTTTCTTCAAAGTCTTGATAGAGTCGCTTCAGAATAACGTGCAGGCGGCTGGGTAAGTGCTGTTCTGGATTTGTATTGACTCGCTTGACTGTATCTCCCCTTTTTCCATATCTGGAAGCATTTTATTCTTGTCTGAGTCATTGTAAATAACCAGATAGCCATCAAATTTGATCGACTACCACTTGCTGCAAATTGGACGCCATTTTGCCCCCAGCTTAACATTCATAGTATCCAAAAGACTGCGGCTGTCATTTGGCTGGCTACAAAGCGGTTCCAAATCAGCGTATAGAGTTTAGCTGATCGCTTATTCAAATATTTTGCGATGCTTTCTGGTGTATTGAATACACTAGACGGTCAGAATAGCTTCGTGAGCATCTTGAGCGCCAGAAGCGTTCTTAGCCCTGACTTCCATGTTTGGAATGTTTGGCTCCAAATCTATCCGTGATAAAAGCTTGCTGCTTCATTTTGTGCAACTGGACTAATACGAGTCGAGTCAGTACGCATATAGGTAATCAGACCTGTGCAGTCAGAACCGATATTAATCCCTTCATAGAGTTGCTGAGCCACCATCATGGTCTTACGGGTCCGGAAATTAATCTTATTAGCGGCATCTTGTTGCATAGAAGACGTTGTATAAGGTAGGGGAGCATTCCGTCTACGCTCTTTCTTTTCGACACTGTCAACTGTAAAAATCATCTCCTTTAAGATGAGATAGGACTTTTTGACCTCGTCGTTGTTGGTCAGCTTCATCTTTTTGACCATTCATGCGCAAAAGCTAGCCTGGAACTGACGTGTTCCTTTCTTAAAGAAAGTTCCGTCAATAGTCCAATATTCTTCAGGTTTGAAGGTGATAATTTCGTTTTCACGATCGATAATTAAGCTTGAGTGCGACTGACTGGACTCGACCAGCTGATAGGCCTTTTTGACTTTCTTCCAGAGAATAGGGAGAAATAGAATAACCAACCAAGCGGTCCAGAACTCGACGAGCCTGTTGGGCATCGACTAAATCCATATCAATTTGACGTGGTTCTTTGAAAGCATTTTTGACCGCATCTTTAGTGATTTCGTTGAAGACGACACGGTTTTCTTTTTTCATCCAGATTAAGAATGTGGGCGAGATGCCAAAGAAATAGCTTCCCTTCACGGTCCGGGTCACTTGCTAAAAAGACTTTGGCATTTCTTTGCCTCTTTTTCAAGTCATTAATCAAAGGACCTTTACCACGGATATTGATGTATTGTGGCTCATAGATTTATTCTCAATATCTACAGACATAGTAGACTTTTTCAAGTCACGAATATACTCACACTGGCCAAAACTTTATAGTTTCGTCCCAAATATTTTTCTATTGTTTTTGCCTTTGCTGGCGACTCTACGATGACAAGATTTTTTGGTCGTAGTGCCTTTCTTTTGTTTTTTGTTACCAATTTATACACCTTCTATTAGAAATAAAATCTCATAGAGTGTAAACTATAGCTTGTCAACTAGTAACTCTGTCTACTAGGAAAACTTATTTTAAAATTCAAACTCAGAAAGCACGTCTGAACCTGTCATAATGCACTTTTGCACCCTCTTGAATTAGATGATGGCAGCCGTCAGATTTTCCCATCTAAAAATAGACCCCGGAATGGCAAAAGACATCTCGTCCCTCCTCCATTGCCCTCTCACAGGTAATCAGACTGCCTGAGCGCATCTTGGCTTCTGCCACAATGACACCTCGACAAAGTCCCTGCAATTATCCGATTTCGCTCTGGAAAATGATATTTTAAAGGCTGTTCATCTGGCCCATACTCCGTTAAAACAAGATGATTCTTACCAATATAAGATTGCAATTTTTATTTGCTCTAGGATAGAAAAACATCTAGCCCTGTTCCGATAACAGCAATTGTACTGCCGCCGTTTTGTAAAGCTGCCATATGGGCTGCGGTATCAATTCCACGCGCTAATCCACTTACAACAATGAGTTCATTATTCAATTCTTTGATGATTTTTTGGACAGACTGATTTCCCACCTTGCTACTATCTCGGCTACCAACCACTGCTACTTTAGGTAGAATCCCAAGTCAGTAGATTTCCTTGATAAAATAGCAAAGCAGGCGGATTATAAATCTCACTCAAATCAAGGATAGCAATCATCCAAGATAGAAAATGATGGAAACTTTTCAAATTCTTCCGTAAAAATCATCGTCAATTTGATTGTAACGTTCCATAAACAGGGCTGGTTCGACTACTCTGATACGACAGCAATATCGCGTAATGGTATCTCTTTCTCCTTTGTTTCCGCGTATCTTGGGACATTTAAGACTTGAGCATTCGTCAAACCTGCTTGTTTCATTTTGTAAATTTCATAATTGTTCATTTTCACCTCACTAATACTATTCGTAAATAAAATACGATAACAATATCGTTTTTCAACTTTATTTCTTTAATCACTCGTGCTGGGTTACCTGCTAAGACTACATTGTCTCAAAAGACTTGGTTACTATTGATGCGCTCCAACTACAACATTGTCACCTAAAGTTACCCCCAGCAGATTGTCACGCCACCTCCAGCCCAGAAATTATTTCCAATAGTAATTGGCGCTCCGTATTCAATGCCAGAGTTTCTTTCCGTTGGATCAGTGGATGTAAGGGGTTAAAAGCTGACAATTAGGTCCAAGAAGCGCATTATCTCCAATGCGAATCGGACAAACATCTAATAAGGTCAAATTCCAATTAGAATAAAAATTTTCTCCTAAATGAATGTTAATTCCGTAGTCGCAAACCAAATCTGGCTTCATAGCAAGATTATTTTCCCGTACTACCAAACCATTCTTGATAATGGCCGTACGCTTGTCACTCTATTGCTCGTGGTTGAAACGATATTGAAATTCTTTGGAGCGGGCTCTAATTTTTCTTAAATCTTCATCTTGTGGTCAGTAAATCTCTCAGCAATCATCGTATTCGCTTTGCATGTCATCCTCCTTTTCATGCTTATTCACACATTGATTTTACAGGGTTCAAATGTCTTACGATGAATAGGGGTTACGCCGTTTTTGTTTCCAATCCTTGCAAATGATTTTTGGTCCCATAACCAGCATTTTTCACTAAAATCATAGCCAGGAAATTCCTTGTCATAGTCTGCCATCAGCTTATCTCGAGTAACTTTTAGCACAATACTGGCTGCTGCAATAGATAGCGAATTAGCATCGCGCCCTTGATGATGGACTCTTGCGGAATCTCAACATCCAGTTTCATGGCATCAATCAGCAGATAATCCGGCGAGACTCAATTTGAACAAAGCCTCTTTCATGAAAGCTTGGTCGCTTCGTAGATATTGACTTGATCGATCGCCATGTTATCCTATGATGCCAATGCAATCGCTAAAGCCTGATGGGATAAAAGCGATAGATGAGCCATATGCTTTTTCTTAGGGATTTTTACTGTCGTTGAGACCCTTAATTTTACATTCTGAGGTAAGATAACAGCTGCAGCGACAACTGGTCCAGCTAGAGGACCACGGCCGACTTCATCAATACCAGCAATAGTTTGGTATCCAGCTTGATAAAGTTCCTTTTTCATACCGTAGCATTTGCTCCAGACGCAAAATCCTCGTTTAACTCTGCTTGAATGAGCTCTTTTACGCTTTTCAATCGCCTTTTGAACTCCGCTACGCTGGTCATTCACCACTTCTGCCAGAAAGGATCAGCTCAAATCTGTCACTGACTCTAAACGTTGCTGAATTTCTTTAATCGTTGCCATCTAGTTCTCCAACCGTGTCCAAGCAATAACGACCTAACTTACCATCACGAACATCTTTGACAAAAAGACTGTAAAAACGGTCATAGTCATCTCGGAAGCCAAGTTTTTGAGTCATATCCATAATCATATCAGGCGCCTCCTGACTTAGGTCCAGCTGCTTAGGCGAGCTGTCAGCTCTTCGGATAGTGCTCCTCAGTAATTAAGACCAAAAATCGTCCTCATCCATAGGAGTAAGTTGTCCTTGGTAGCTCCAGTTAGGGAAACAAGTTTGAGAGCAACCGTTTCATCTTCTGACTTGAGGCCGAGAATCCCTGAGTGTATCCAAGATTTCCAAGTCTTTATTTGACTTGAGCCATTGCTGACCTTTGGTCACACCTGGCTTATTCCTACAACAGCGATTTTCTTACCTGCCAAGCGATTCATGAGGGTTGATTTACCGGCATTGGGAATACCGATTATCATAGTACGTAGGGTTTCGATGCGAATCCCTCTCTCTTTTTGACGCGCCAATTTATCAGCCATAAGTTTCTTAGCTGCGTCTGTTACTAACAGCAGATTGCTCTTTGGAGTTAATAGATAAAGTCGGAATCCCTTGATTTTCAAAATAAGCTCTGCCATTCCTTCATACGCACTAGGGTCTGCCAAATCAGCCTTATTTAAAATCAAAAAGCTTGGGCTTTATGCTACAATCTTAGTCAGCATGGGATTTTGACTGGATAAAGGAAGCCTCGCATCAACCAGTATCGTCACAAAATCAACAAACTTAATATTTTCCTGTACCTGTCTCCGTGCCTTGGACATATGCCCAGGAAACCATTGAATCGTTGCCATAATTTATCCTTTCAATGAGATATCATTGATAAAATTTTATATCTTTAACTATGTAACATATTTCTACAAATTTAGAGGGAATTCTAAAGAGAATCATTATCCATAAAACAGCCCCTATTGGCCCTTTCTAATTTTATCTGACTTGTTCAAAATGCAGATGCACAGCAATATGATCAGCGTAACCATTACGCTCTAAATCGCGTTGCAAACGATAAGAGATATAATGCTCTGCAATAGTAATCTTAGCACCTAGAAGACGACTTTCTACCATGAACTGAATCATGCACTGATTGTTGCACTCGACTTTTGCTTCTTACAGATCCAAAGCAACTTTCTCGCAACTTGAGCTAAATTCTGGCGCAAATCATCCGTTAAAACATATACAGTCTGAGCCGCCCCTTCAAAATAGCTTGATAAATTTTATCGGGGTCAAACTCAACCACTTCACCACTTCGTTTTAATAACGCATAAAAACTCCTTTAATTAAATATTTTCTAATATAACAGAAATCTTTGGCTTGACTACTGTCAATCCAATTTTCTTGGAGCTAATTCAAAAACAAACCCTTCTTTTTCGTAAAAAGAAATAGCATTCTGATTTCCTTCAGTAACTGTCACTGCTTGTTGCTTAGCACTGAAAGCTTTTCTTTTTGATAGGCAGTTAATGTCTGTACTAAAGCATGACCAATTCCCTTACGCTGAGATTGTGGCAAAACATAAGAACATAAATATTTGCTTTACGATCCTCCTCATACCTCCACCAATGCAGCCAAGTGGTCTGCCATAAGTCTCTTCAGCTAGCCAATAACGTTCCATTCGAGAGAACATTCTGTCAAATCTTTTTATCAAACGTTCTTTGCTATAAAAGATGCTAAAAAATTTTGTTCTATATATTGGCTTGAATAGATATTTTTTATAAGTCGTTTTCCAACTTTCCTTGCAAATACTTTGAATAGACTGAATATCATTTACATTTTGCTTTTTGAATACTTAACATCAGCAACCTCCAAAGATTAACATTGCACTGCTATTGTCATCATTTTCAATAAAAATTAGAAATCGACTTTATTTTATAATGCTGGTAGTTGAAATGTTCTTTTTAACTACTAATTCATAAACAAGTTCTTCAGTTGGACGAACTAAACCACGTTCATGTAAGGCCTCAGCAATTTGTACTGAGTTCCAAGCAGCTCCTTTGAGGGAGGTTGTCAGATACAACCCACATGTGAACACCATTTTTCAACATCCAAATCCTTCCGTACTCGTCCAACGAAAGTTTCTTTTCTTCCAACTGCATTAATTGCTTGTGGATAAATCTGATGAGCCACATCATCTTCTAAAACGGTACCTGGAAAGGCTGCAATTGCTGCTTTTATGTCTTCAATAGAGGCAGGTGTCTCAATATAAACGGATTCAGGTGACCCAGACAAGACTGGGATTCGGACGCAAGTTGCAGAGACTTTGACAGGTCATCTTCTAAGATCTTTCTTAGTCTCCTTGGTCATTTTTCATTTCTTCGTAAAGTGTAGTCATTATCAGTAAAAACATCGATTTGTGTGCATGCATTAAACGCAATTGGATAATGCTTCTTGTCTCCGCCAGAAGGCAAGATAGTAAACAGTCAAATCCTTTGGGAGCTACACCATCATTTGAAAACCTGACGCAACTGATCCTGCGTTTCAAAGAATGGCACCCATACCCGCACCAGAAACAGCGCCTGATAAGTTGAGACAATCACGCGCTCGATTCCCCATTTGTCAGCAAATTGCTTTTGAGCGGTAGCATCATTTGAATAAATGTAGAGCAGTTTGGACAAGAAATAATTCCCATTGTGGCGATCCAAAGCATGGGCATTAACCTCTGGTACTACTAGTGGTGTTTTACTGTCTTGACGGAGTAAGAGTGTATCTACAACTACTGCCCCAGCCTTAACTGCATAAGGAGCATATTTTGCAGAAGTCGAGGCCACTCAGCAGAAAAAGAGCAATGTCAACGCCCTCAAAAAGCGGCTTCGAGTAGTCTCCTCAATTACAATATCCTGCCCCTTAAGCTGCAAAATCTTTCCAGCTGAACGTGCAGACGCTAAAAAGCGTACTTTGTCAATGGGAAGGCTTGCATTCTTCCAACATTTTAATCATCTGAGCTCCACGGCTCCAGTAGCACCCACCACAGCAACTGTATATCCATAGCTTTCCTCACAGTATTTCAAAATTTTTATATTGCTAGTATTATACTATTTTTTAGTATAGATATAAATTTTAGAAATATCTTTTCCTTGTAATACTAAATTTCTGAAAAATTTCTTATAGTTATTTGGATCATAAAATTTTTATAAAATTTACCAGTTTACCCTCACGGTCAAAACTGCATCCACTGCTCTACAACTCAACTTCTTCCCTGCGGACTCGTTTCATCTAGAGTGCAACAGCACTCACGACTCTAGCCGTCTCAGTATCAATGTCTCTATGATTGGCTACGACTCTGGCGTATGTTACTCTCTAAAGAAGTTTCGAAAGTTTACAGTTTTTGTCCTCACGAACAAAACTGCATCCACTGCTCTACTACTCAACTGACTTCTTCGAAGTCGTTTCGTCGAAAACAATAGCACTCACGACTCAACCGTCTTAGCATCAATGTCTCTATGATCGGCTACGACTAACCGTCTTGCCTCTCTAAGAGACATAGAAAAATCCCAATCCGAAGACTGGGGATTCGAGGCATCTTTCGATGAGAACAGCTGGATTTCACACAACTGCTCAAGGTCCGCTCCTGCGTTACACATTAAATGTAGACCTCCTCAGCGCTAAAAAGGCTCACAGGAGCCAATCGACTCATCACATGAAGTCTAGTTTACTCTATTTTTCACCACTTTGTCAAGTAGTGTTAATCTAAAATATAAGCAGACTTGTCTATCCTTCCACTCTTGACCTTCTTTTTGGAATCGTACTCCTTCAAGATAGAAATCAGCTATGTTCAGTAATTTTTGCGAAGGATATTCTGGAGATCGCATGTGCTTCTAAACGATGAAAACCTAGTTTACGACCGACTTTTCTTGAGTTCTTCTAGCATTGCTCATGGCGTAGCCCTGACAGCAAAATTGATTATGTATCATATAACCTATTTCCGCCCATTGAAAGTCATCTCTAGCAAGTACAAATACATTAACCATACCTATATGTTTTCCGCTTTTTGTATCATAAATTCCCCAAAATATACTGTTGGTCTTTCTCTCGAAAATCTCAGTGTTTAGCCACCAATCCGCAAACCAACTTTCTGTACAAATTGTCATATCTAAAAGTCCATCATCAAACGGTGATTGGGAAGGCAGTCTATTGGAAAATCCTTCCAGCCAAAACCGAGTAATCCTTCTCTTTCGAGATATTTTTAAATAAACATGTTTCATAAATACTTACTTCCCTCTCGAATACTAAGGGTAGCCATTTCAGCTCGATGCCTCTCTATAAAATCCTGACCCCAGTTTGGATTGGTTTTGGAATAATCTCTCAGCGCCCAGCCGATGGCCTTGTTAATAAAATTTTGTTTGGCCTGAGATTGTTCACTAAAAATCTTTCTCCAAGAGCTCTGTGTCTGTTTCTTCTTTTTCAGCAACTGATGATCGATCGCTAAGCGCCGTAGCCAGATATCATCATCACACTCCAGGGATAAAATAATCTCTTTGGTTTCTGGGAATCAGGCAATAATTGATCGACTAAGCGGTCAAAAAGTCTATGGTATCCACCAAGATTTTCGTTTGGGCCAGCTTTCAAATGAGACAAGTCAGATGGTGTAAATAGCTTCTTGCGACTTTCTAGATAATCTAGCGCAGTGTGCTGCAGTTCTCTATAGGATTATTCCAAGCTTCATTTATAAAATTCCAGTCAATAACAGAGTCAGTTTGCTGTTTGAAAAAGCCTTTGCGAGTTTCCGCCTGGCTGGAGTCTTGACTCCTAGAAACTCAAATTTATTTTTTCATATAGGCTTTCATAGCCACTGCATCATCAGAGTTAGCTACAGCTTTTAACTCTTTTACCAATTCCTCTACATTCATAGCTTACTCCAGCAATTCGCGGTCATAAATAGTATAGTCGCAGCGATAAATTACAAGACGCTTGCCATCAATCAGTAATTCAGAAGTTTTAGGGCATCAGATTTATCAGAGAGGACACGGTCGCCAGCATAAGCAGCTAGCGGGTTCCGTTTTGAGAGCGAATCAAAATGACCTTTTCTTTCAGTAAAGTCGTTTTAAAGGCTGAAATCATACGATTTAAAACAGGGACTGCATATTCTCCTCAACATCTGCAGTTTTTGATACTGGGCAACACATCTTTCAAACCTTTTTCTTCTGCAATCAAGGAAGAGCCCACATGGTCAATCTCGTACTTACCCAAAGTAATTTTGAGAACAGATGAATCCTCCTGGAATTTCCTTCGCATCAACGGAATCGAACTCCTTGTTGCAGGAGATGGATAGGGACTTGCCCGTCATCTGGTCTATGAGTTGAGAATTTTCATCATATGTACGAACTGTCATCTCTAAACCAATCCATTCCTCCGCGGCATTCTTAAACCAGTTTTTCAATCATCTGGCAGCCAGATAAGGTGATTAAACTAATGGATAACAACAAAATAATGATATATTTCTTTTTCATGTTTCCTATTCCTTTTCTTTTAAAAAGTTTGATTGGTCTAGCTTCCTTGTCTAAGGACTTTTTGCAGCCAAACAATATCATGCCAACACTCAAAATTTATAGCCAATTTTAGGAAATGCGCTACCTGCTGGTAGCCTCTTTTTCGATGCAAAGCAAGACTAGCCTCGTTTGGCAGAGAAATACAGGCAAGAAAATGGATATAGCCCATCTGCTCTAACAGGTCTTCTAGCGCATCATAAAGCCTGGTGCCGACTCCCTGACCTCGAGACATCTTGACTGACATAGACGGATAAATCCACAGCCCAATCATAGCTGAACGCGCATAATAAGTCGAAGCGTCAGCATCACCTACTGACTACACCGTCTTCTTCCGCCACCAGGTAAGGATATTTTTCCAATGTTTTCTCAATCCTATTTGCAAAATTCTCAATGGTCGGAACTTCATATTCAAAGTAATAGCGTATTCTCCATCATGGCGCATAAATATCTAATAAGGATCACATCATCTGATGGCTTAGCAAATCTAATCTCCATAATGACTCCATGTTCTCCGTATTTTCATTATTATACCAAAAAGACTCATAAAGAGCCTTTTTAAACCATGATCAAAATAGACCAATCGCTGCTGTGCCGTCTGACGCCACATCCATATTAAGTGCTGCAGGGCGTTTCGGCAATCCTGGCATGGTCGCGACATCTCCTGTCAAAGCCACGATAAAGCCTGCACCCAAGTTTTGGTACCAACTCCACGAATGGTAATTTCGAAATTTTCTGGAGCCCCAAGAGCAGCAGGATTGTCTGAGAAGCTATACTGTGTTTTGGCCATACAGATTGGTAGCTTGTCCCAACCGTTTTTGACAATTTCACGAATCTGAGTCTGCGCTTTTTCTCAAAGTTTACTTTTTGAACCACGATAGATTTCTCTGACAATTTTCTCGATCTTCAATAGATAAATCATTGTCATAGAGGGCGAGTGTAACGAGCAGAGTTCTTTTGTCAATAGTTTTTAACTACAGACTCAGCAAGAGCCACACCCACCTTCGGCACCATCAGCCCAGACGCTAGCAAGCTCAACCGGTACTCCGATTTCTGCACTAGGCCTTTAAGAGCAGCAATTTCAGCTTCTGTATCTGATACAAATTCAGTTGATGGCCACTACTACTGGAATACTGAACTTACGGATATTTTCAACGTGGCGTTTGAGATTAACAAAAACCTACGGACTGCTTCTGCATTTCTTCTGTCAGTGCATCCTTAGCTACGCCACCATTCATCTTAAGAGCACGAAGGGTTGCGACTATGACAACTGCATCTGGAGAAGTTGGCAAGTTCGGAGTCTTAATGTCCAAGAATTTCTCAGCACCAGGTCCGCACCAAATCCTGCTTCTGTCACCGTATAATCAGCCAAGCGCAGCGCTGTACTGAATCCTAAAACAGAGTTACAGCCGTGGGCGATATTAGGCAAACGGTCCACCATGAACAAAGGCTGGTGTCCCGTAAATAGTCTGTACCAGATTTGGCTTACATCGCATCTTTCAAGACCAAAGCCAAGGCACCTTCGACTTCAAGATCGCGGACATGAACAGGTGTACGGTCATAGCGATAGCCAATAACGATGTTAGCCAGCGCTTTTTCAAGTCTTCAATATCCGTAGCTAAGCAAAGAATCGCCATAATTTCAGATGCGACTGTGATATCAAAGCCATCTTCGTGGAATACCGTTAACCGGACTTCCTAAGCCAACAGTCACATGACAGAAGAGCTCGATCGTTCAAGTCAACCACCCGCTTCCAGATAATGCGCCGCTGATCGATTCCCAGAGTATTTCCTTGATGCAAATGATTATCAATGAGTGCAGACAAGGCATTGTTAGCCGTCGTAATAGCGTGCATGTCTCCAGTAAATGCAAGTTAATATCTTCCATATGGGTAGAACTTGTGCATAACCACTACCAGCTGCTCCTCCTTTGATCCCCATAACAGGGACCCAAAGAAGGTTCACGAATCGCAATCATAGTCTTCTTACCAATTTTTGTTGAGCGCATCAGCAAGCCCAATGGTAATAGTCGATTTCCTCTCCAGCTGGAGTTGGATTGATTGCTGTTACCAAAATCACCTTTCCTACAGGATCTCTACTCACGAATTTTATCAAAACTTAGCTTGGCCTATACTTACCATACAGTTCCAAATCGTCATAACCAATACCAGTTTCTCCATGAACATCAACAATCGGTTGCAATTCAACACTCTGAGCAATTTCAATATCTCGTCTTCATCATAAACTCCTCCATTTTTGATAAAACGATTATAACAAAAAGAGTAAAATCTGCACTTTTTAAAAACTATAATTTCTTTTAATGTTCGGATTTTTAAAAATAGTTATGTCATAATCAATTCTTTAAAACGATCTCTTTACCATAACATTTATTTTACTATTTCTTTGATTTCCTTGTAAAATAAGTCTATGAACATATTGATTACCTCTGGAGGACTAGCGATCGATCAAGTCCGCTCTATTACCAATCATTCAACAGGTCAGCTAGGAAAAATCATCTCAGAGACTTTCTTAACAAAGGGCGACCATGTGACATTAGTAACGACTCCCAAGGCAACTCGACCTCGACTCTCATCCAAATTTAACCGTAATACTAGTCGAAAATGTTGCAAGTCTTCTCAAAAACCTTGGAGCCACTAGTTCACACGCATGATGTATGATCCATGCAATGGCAGTCTCGGATTACAGCCCTGTCTATATGACTGATTTTTGATAGTGTAGCAACTAGCTCTAACTTAACAGAATTTTTACATAAAACCAACTCTGAAAGTAAGATTTCTTCTCAGGATGATGTGCAAGTCCTTTTTCTCAAAAAGACCCCCAAAATTATCTCTTTTAGTGAAAAATGGAACTCTGATATTTCGCTTGATTGGCTTTAAACTACTAGTTGATGTTGCTGATGAAGAGTTACTTAGAGACCGCACGAGCCAGTCTCATAAAAATCAAGCAGAACTCATCGTCGCTAATGACTTGACTGAAATTTCAAACCAGGAGCACAAAGCCTATCTTGTCGGAAGCAATACTACTACATTCAAGCACATTCTAAAAAGGATTGCTCAGCTCCTTTGTCAACAAATGCATAAGGAGGAAAGACTAAGGACAAGCATTACTCTTGCTGTTGGCGGAAGTATATGTCGCCTCATAAAGCGGCTGATATTATCAGCAAACTCCAGAAGGATTTGAGTGACAGTTCTCATGACAGAGGCTGCAGCAGAATTTATTACACCACTGACACTGCGGGTTTTATCTCCAAGACCAGTAGCAGCTAGTATAATGCAGAACTTGAGCCCAACAAGATTAATCATTGACATCGCTAAAAATCAGTCTCATTTTTGCTGTACCTGCTACAGCCAACACTCATTGCTAAACTAGCAGACGGCTTTTAGCTTGATAATATGGTCATCAACTACTGCTCTGGCATTGCCTCCTCAAGCAAAAAGTCTTAGCTCCAGCAATGAACACAAAGATGTATCGAAAATTCACTAACTCAGCATAATTTGGAGCGTCTTGAGCGTTTTGGTTGAAAATTATCCAACCGTGAGGGCAAACGCTAGCCTGTGGTGATGGGGACAGGTGCTCTGGCTGAGGGTTGATACAATAATTGATACAGTAAAGGAACTTATTTTATGACAGTCTAAAATTGCTCAAGTGCTATTTTTCTTTTTGCTATTATGTTGGTACTGCACCTGCTCAGCTCAATCATTTTCAACTTATTTCCAGTACCGATTAAACTACGATTATTTCACATTCCAGTGATTATCGCCAGTATCCTCTATGGCCTAAAGTCGGGCTATTCTTGGAGCCTGATGGGGGTAATCAGCGTGGTGACCAACACCGTGTCCTGCTGCCAACTAGCTACCTCTTTGAGTCCGTTTTGTGCCAAATGGAAATCTATCTTCACTACTTATCGCTATGTTACCACGCATTCTTATCGGTATTACCCCTTACTATGTTTATAAAAGTATGAAAAACAAGGTAGGATTAGTCATAGCTGGTTTCCCATTGGCTCTGCTACTAACACTATTTTGTCTTGGGAGGGTTTTTCCTTTATTCTCAAATAGTTTATAACGGAAATATTCAGACACTTTTTAGCTGTGGTACTTTCTGCAAATTCCACCACCGAATTAGTTGTTTCTGCAATTCTTAGTAAGCGTTGTACCAATACTTGAAAAATAAGAAAATAAATGCAAGCTATTTTTGTGATATTAAAACCGTACTATAATGAAAGCGATTAATTATAAATTTTCTGTGTGTATAGTTTTCAACATAGATTAACAATAATAAGGAGAAATAAAATGACTTATCAAGATAACTTCCAAAAATGGCTTAATTATGCTGAACTTCCAGACTATCTTCGTGAAGAATTGAATAGTATGGATGAAAAACTAAGGAAGATGCCTTTTTACACCAATCTTGAGTTTGGTACTGCTGGTATGCGGGGCTTGATTGGTGCTGGGTACGCAACCGTGGTATTAATGTTTATGTTGTCCGTCAGCAACTGAAGGTTTAGCTCGCTTGATTGAAGAGGTGAGTAAGGGTTCACAGACGCGGTGTCGCAATTGCTCGTCTGAAAGTCTGCCCAATCCGACTTTCAGCTCAGTCCTATCACTTTGCTGCACTAGATTTCAGCAGTCGCTATCTGCTGCTGGTATTATGATTTACGAGAATGCTTCCGCTATGATGTGTGACGCGATTGACAGAGTGCATCCAAAGTGATTGAAAACTTTTGCTATTGGGGTAGCTGATGTTGAGCTGAAAAGCTTCGGCGGCATTGAAGTGATTGTGATGCTTTGATGCTGAATACCCTCAAAGCAAAGATGTCAATATCAGCCAAAACTGATTGATGAATACAGTAAGGACATGAAGATTGTCTATACCCTGCACGGTACTGGTGAAATGCTGGCTCGTCGCGCTTGGCTCAAGCTGGATTTGATTCTGTTGAAGTTGTTGAAAAATCAAGCTGTAAGCTCGATCCCGAGATTTCTCTACTGTTAAGTCTCCAAACCCTGAAAGCCAAGCAGCCTTTGCCTAGCTGAAGAACTTGGACGCAAAGTTGGTGCAGATGTCTTGGTTGCAGCTGACTGATGCTGGACCGTGTCGGTGTAGAAGTTCTGCAAAAGACGGCAGCTACCTCAACCTTTCTGGTAGCAAATCAGACTATCATGGCTAAGTACATCTTGGAAGCACTATAAGAGCGCTGGAACTCTGTCCAGCAAACGCAGCTCTCTAAATCTATCGTTTCTACCCGCAAACTTTGGTGACTAAGATTGCTGCAAAGCTACGGCGCAACCATGTTCAATGTCTTGACTGGTTCAAATTCATCGCTGAAAAGATTCAAGAATTCGAAAAGCACAACCACACCCACCATGATGGGATTTGAGCTTCGGATACTTGATTAAACCATTCGTACGTGATAAAGATGCTATCCAAGCTGTTTTGGTTGTAGCTGAGCTTGCAGCTTACTATCGTTCACGTGGCTTGACTCTGGCTGACGGTATTGAAGAAATCTACAAAGTATAGTTTACTTACAGAAAAAAGACAATCTCTGTAACCTTGTCAGGTGTTTGATGGAGCTGAGACAAATCAAGGCTATCATGCTAAGTTCCGAACAATGCTCCCAAAAGAATGGAATGCAACAGCTATCTCTATCAGCAGAAGACTTCAGCGCAAACAGCTACAACAGCTGGTGGAACTGTCTCAACATTGACTCTCCTCCTGGTGACGTTTTTGAAATACACTTGGCTGATGGTTCTTGGATTGCGGTGCGTCCTTCTGGAACTGAACCAAAAATCAAATTTATATTGCTGTTATCGGCGATAGCAATGGAAGATGCTCAAGCCAAAAATTGCTACTATTGAAGCTGAAATTAATGCTTTTGTAAAAAATGAAATTATAAAAGATGAGACCAACCAATCTCATCTTTTTCGTATCAAATTTAAAGCAATTTTAGAAACTTTATGGCATACCAGTTTTATCAAAAAAGTGAGGATGATTTATGGAACAATTTGCTCAACATAGTAAAGACTAGAAGTCACAACTGTAGACCGCGCTCGTCAAGCAATTGCTGACAAAGAGACAGCAACTTTCTTCGTTGGTCGCAAAACTTGCCCCTTACTGTCGTAAATTCGCTGGAACATTGGCTGGTGTCGTAGCTGAAACTAAAGCCTACATCTACTTCATTAACAGTGAAGAAGCTGGCGAATTAGAGAAACTACAAAGCCTTCCGCTCTGAATACAGCATTCCGACGGTTCCTGGTTTTTGTTCATGTTCAAGATGGCCAAGTATCTGTTCGTTGTGATTCTTCTATGACTGCAGATGAAATTAAAGCTTTTGCAAACTTGTAAAATTGATTCAAAAATCTGAGACCAGATGAGCTCTCAGATTTTTATTTATTTCTAACATCTTGAAAAAGCCTCCCACATCTTCTGCTGGGGTTTGGCAAAGGGTAGTGCCAAAATCTTCTGGATGAAGCCACAAGACCTCTCCATCAGCTGCGTGTTGGCTATCTTTGACTCTTCCATAAGCTAACTGGATGTGCCACTTACGATGACTGGGAAGACATGCTGTACTTTTTGAAAAGGACTGCTGCTGCCAATCAACAATCAAATCATAATCCTGCTCAAAGCTTTCTTGAGGAGACAGATCGAGACTTGGCTGATTTTTCAGCTTCCTCAAATAAGGACATCTGATTTTCAGTTTGAAATTCCTCGACTTCAATCAAGGGAAAATGCCAAAAACCAGATAACAAGCCAGCAGCCTCATTCTTCTCAAGCAAGAATTGTCCCCGTTCGTTTTCAATAATCAATCCCCTGCAGATAGACGGAACTGGCTTCTTTTTGGGTGCTTTAATCAGGTATTTATCCATAGTTCCGTGCAAATAAGCTGCGCTGAACTCCTTTACAGGACTATCTTCTGGATGAGGATTATCGGAGCTTCGATATCTGACCTAGATCCATCAATGCCTGATTGAAATCTCCGGATCTGTCTGGATCGATCAGAATCTCCATCATAGCCTGAAAAACCTTACGATTACTAGGGTTGACCAATATCTAGATCACTTCAAACAATCGACTCAGCACCCGCATGACATTGCCGTCCACCGCCAGGTTCAGCTAGCCAAAGGCAATACTAGCAATGGCACCAGCCGTATAAGGTCAATCCCGCTTTGAGGACTAGCATCCCTTCATAGCTATCAGGAAATTTTTCCAGCAAAAATCTGTCGTTATCTGCTGGGCTGCTTTTTGCATATTTCTCACACGCGAATAATAGCCCAACCCTTCCCAAGCCTTGGGCAGTCTATCCTCTGGTGCCTGCGCTAAGTCAGCTACAGTCGGGAAACCAGTCAAGAAAACGCTCATAGTAAGGAATCACCGTATCCACCCGAGTCTGCTGCAGCATAATCTCAGAAACCCAGATATGATAAGGATTATTTGTTCTACGCCAAGGCAGGTCACGTTTATTCTCATCATACCAAGTTAATAATTTCTCGCGAAAAAGAGGCAATTTTTATCTGCCTCCCACATCTCAATTCCGTATTCTTTCAAATCTAACATAAATCTGAGTATAGCATAAAGATTCTTGGGTAACAAAAAGGAGTATTGACTCCTTTTCATAGAATTAGTGAACAGCCTGTGCAGCGGTAATGAGGTTGAATTTATAAACATCATCAGAGTTGCAACCACGTGATGTGATCGTTAACTGGCTTATTAAGTCCTTGTAATACCGGTCCAACTGCTGCAAAACCACCCAGACGCTCAGCCATTTTATAACTGATATTTCCCGCTTCAATACTTGGGAACACAAATACTGTCGCATGTCCTGCTGCTTTGCTACTGGGTGCTTTTCAATTCTGCTGTAGCTGGTACAAAAGCTGCATCAAATTGTAGTTCACCATCAATAGTTAAATCTGGTCGTTGCTCTTGGGCGATTCGTGTTTGCTTCTACTACTCATCTACATCTTCTCCAGCGCCCTTTCTACTTTTGTTGAATACTCGCTAGCTATTTTAGGATCAATCCAAACGTAGCTGTACTTGCAGAGTTAATAGCAATCTCAGCAAAGACTTATCGGCTTCCGGTTTTAATATTAATAGCACAATCACTAAAATATATGCGTTCGTCACGAAACCATCAAGAGCACCGGACGTGCGTGAGATGCCTGGTTGAGTTTCTTTAATGATTTTGCAATGCTAGCGCTTTTACAGTTGCTGCTGTTGAGGTGAATCGCCCTGAGACGCATTCCATCAACCAATCATATATACCAGCATAACTCCAAATAGTTGACATCGTCAATCAAAAGTTTACGAGCATCTTCTTCTGACAGTTTTCCTTACGTCGTTCAACTCAAACTTGCAACCATCTTATCAAATTCATCATAATGATGAGGGATCAATCACTCATAACCATCCATGACTCCTCAATCTCTAAATAAATTCTTGATTTTTCTGGGTCTCCACAAAACTGGTGTGACTTCTGACTCTTTCACTAATCTTTTTGTTGCTGAAGGACATGTGGCTTCTCCTCTGGTAATACTACACGCGCATTTTTCCAGATAGGCTAGCATTTAATTGTTCAAAAATTTTCATAAAAATAAGAATCTCCTAAATAAATAAAGTAGTTTTTAACGCAAAAAGTTTATTGATAACTGTTTGAAAATCATCGACAAAGGACTTGCACGACCAACTTCTTCACCATTAGTTGTAAAAATTTAAGGAATGGCAAATGTAAAAAGCTTGACGAGTAATGCCATCAGGACGCTTCCACCATAAGTCATCTCCCTAAAAGCGGGAAACCAATATGAGAAAAAATTCGAATCTGATGAGTACGTCCCGTATGCAAGTGGATATCTACCAGATAAATGTTGCCGTATTGCTCTAAAAATCTTATAGCTAGTATGAGCGTATTTCCCACCTTTTGCGACTCTTCGAGTAATAATACTATCTTCATCTCGTGCAATAGGGAGCGATAATGTCGCCTTCCTTTTCCAAATCCCAGCACTCTTTAACAAGAGCAAGATAGCGCTTTTCAATCGATCGGCTTTGTAGTTGCTTATCTAATCTAGCATGAGCACTAACCGTGTTTAGCAAAACAACATTAAGCCACTGGTATCCTTGCTCAAACGTGTTACTATATGGACTTGATGATTTCTCATATCCGAATGTATATAATAGTTCTTACATATATTCGCCATTGTATTGGAGTGATTTGCACTAGGAATACTTGCCACACCAGCTTGGGTTTATCAACAATTATGGTCATCTTCGCCATAAATGATTTCCAAGTCTTTAGAAATTGATTTTGGCGTTTTCAAATCCATCTTCTTCTCGGAATATCTAGAATAACTGTATCACGCAATTATCCAATAAATAAATAGCATTTTTGCGGCGTATCATCTCACTAGAATGAGAGCCACCTGCAAATTTTTATTTTAGCAAGAAGTCCCTTTGAGGCATCAGTGTTTCTTTAGAAAAGTTTGACTTTGACGTGTTCATCAGCAATAAACTCAAATCTCATCATCAACCTCTCCAATAAAGGCATCTTTCACACTGATTCCAAAAACTTGTGTGGCTTGGACTGGCCTACAAAATGAATCTTGTGGTTATCAATTTGGAATTCAACTTTTCAATATACTTATAAAGTATACGTTTGGTTATCCAATCGAGATAGCATGTTCATCATTTCGAGTTGGCACACAATCTCAATTTTATCTTTTTGATCAATAATACCAGAGGAGCCTCAAGGTTCGGTAAACGCGTTATTTAAACTAGCTACTTCCAGCACCTATGTAGCCCTCGATTGTTGGATGAAGAACTGCTCTCCCATGAGGTTTAGTCATGCTACACGGTACGTGCAGTCAAGGTCGAGACAGAAATACCGTCGCCTAATGGAACGTTCAAATGGGCACATGATTAATGACAACATCTGCCACCATTGTTCGATCGAGAACGCTCAATGAGTCACTTCATTCACAGGCCAACATCGCTGTGTATTGAACCATCCTCTCAACAAGATGCGGATATTCAAATGATGGGAAGACCTTAGCACCAGTGTCCAAACTTTCAAATTACTTCAACCAGCTTGCTCCAACCTGCAATCTCTATAATCAGTGTATCCTAAATGCCCTGTAAGGTACACCAACAAAGCGCACTTTATCTCAACCGATCTTCTGTTACCCATGAAAGACTGATATGCATGCCATCGTCCACCCTATCGAAACGACCATATCAGGATTTTTATCAGTTGTACACTAAAATGCATTCCTTGACGTAATTTTTGAATCAATAGCTGACAAACTTTCTTTGCTGGCATCTATGATTTGCACACACAGCAATCTCGTTTTATCTATATTCTTCACTGTGTCGTCACTATTCTCATACACCATCATGCAACTTACGATACGCGTGGGATCGAAAAGAGCTTGCGCCTCGTATGTCATGTCGAATTTCTACATCGTCTTATCTAATTCATAGGCGATGCTGAGCAGTCAATTCTAACCGTTCTTTAATCTCTTGGAGGAAATTCTCCTTTATATTTATGGATCACCAGCGGAATGTTCAATCAAGTTCGCCCACTCATAGCTCAAAGGTCGTAAATTTGTATTTCTGCCAAAACAAAGCTTCAGCCTGCCATCACTAGTATCTACTGAGTCAGCTAGATGTACATTGATAGCTACTGATAACCACTCGGTTTCTATGAGGTGATATAATCGCGCAGCAGCACAATTCGCATGTCCTGTCGGCTGATGTAAAACTTGCGACTTCAGCGGATATCATCCTCAAACTTCGGACCCACGATCCTAAGACCAGCAATATCTTTGCATATCTTGTGCAAAGATTCTCCAAACATTCTTTGAGCTTCAATACTTTTGTGATACCTCAACGCTTAACCCCGTCCAGTCACAAAGCTCAATTGGCGAGTGACGTTGTTGTTCCGGTATTTGCTTTCCGAATCCACGTAGCTTAACTTCCAATCTTTAGTTATCACTGCCTGAAACATACGTAGCTACAAGACTCTTCCACATTCCATGAGGCCTAATCACTCACCTTGTCTTTTTCATCATTGGCCTTACATATAAATACGTCTATTATTATAACACAAATCAAGCTTTCAAACAAAAGAGAAAAGGACTCCACTATGAACCATTTTGGAAACTGGATTTAAATCTGGGTTTAGCAAAGAACAATTCTTAAGTATACTGCCACTCTCAAGGATATACAAACTCAGTAAAAACAAACAAAACTACTATAGTATTGACACACCTGATTTTGCTAGCAAGAGATCGCATAGCAAATGGCGCCATACGTGTCAGAACTTTTGAGTAGTCAGCTGGGTCTGACCTGTGTTTCTACAGTACTAATTGGTAATGTGGAATACAATCAGCAGCTAAACGCATCAGAAGTAAAGCTTCTGTTAGAAGAGCTTGTATTCCGCCAGGAGAAATTTTTCAACTCACTTTACTTGAAGCGACCATTCCAATAGAGAGTGTAAATCCTGGACAGCTCACGACAATTCGCCGAGAAATGGAACATAAAATTGGCTTACTAGCATTAGACGATTCAGTATTTCGACGTATTGCTGAGCATGAAAATTGAGCTAGAAAGTCCCAAAATCGAGAAAAAGGAAAAATTGATTTTCTTAAACTTTTGGAACAACAAAATAAACTTCCATATACGCACTCTAAAAAGCAAGATAGCTAGATTTTAAGCTAAGCTTGCCAAATAGCTGATATCATATTTTTGATAAAATAGAAAATAGAAAAATTAAAGGAGTTTATCTTTTAGGTATGTTCGCTTCAATTCAAGACACATGAAATTGTTCTCTCTAAACTCAAATCATGCTGTGCCGTGAAAAGTGCAAAAGCAGCTGGTGTTCACTTGGCATAGCTCTTCATCTCGACAATTCGTTTTCAGATGGTGAACGGCAAAGTATAGATAGAAAAGCGTTCGTGGTTTTGATGTTTTTATCATTCAATCTACCAGTTTTCCTGTTAACAATCACTTAATGGAACTACTGCAGTTATGGTAGATGCGTACTGCAATCGATGTTTCTAGTGCAAATTCTGTCAGTAATGGGTAATCCCTTATTTTGTTATGCTCGCTTCGTTTGTGATCGCACTGCTGCACCACGCGAACCAATCACAGTTGTAAACTTGTTGCAAAATAATAGCTTGTAAAAGCAGGAGTCGACGTAGTTTCTTTGACGCTTGTTGCATGCCACGTACAAAGTACCAGGCTTCTTTGATATTCCTGTTGATAATCTCTACACTTGTCCCACTATTTGCCAAACATTGTGCGATAAAGGATTAATTGGTGAAGATATTTGTGGTCGTTAGTCCTAAAATTTGGTGTTATGCGTCTCGTAGCCTTGCTGAACACTTAGATGCTCCTATTGCTATTATTGATTATGCACAAGATGACACTCACCGAAAATGAAGGTTATATTATTGGAGATGTCGCTGGGAAAAAAGCTATCTTAATTGATGACATCTTGAATACTGGACGTACTTTTGCAGAAGCTGCCAAAATTGTTGAGCGTGAAGGAGCTGTCGAAATCTATGCCGTCTCAAGCCACGGGCTTTTTGTAGATGGTGCGCTGAGAAGTTAGATGCTGCTCCAATCAAAGAAATTTTAGTCACTGACCTGCTGATACCAAGAGAAAACCCAAGAAATATCCAATATATAACAGCAAGTGAGCTGATTGCGGATGCAATTATACGTATCCAAGAGAGAAAACCAGTCAGTCCACTCTTTGCATATAGCAAAAATAAGGATACGACATGATTTATTTTGACAATGCAGCTACAACTCCCCTATCAAAAGTCGCCATTAATACGATGGTTGATTTGATGAGTACAGTTTACGGAAATCCTTCTAGCACACATCATCATGGCCGTGAGTCTAGTAAAATACTAAGACAAGCGCGATTAACGATTTCTCAAGCATTGAGAACCAATCCAAAGAATATCCCTTTTTACATCAGGAGGGAACCGAAAGATAATATTACTGTACTGAAAGGATATGCCCTCAAACACCAAAAGATCTTGAAAGCATATTGTACAACTGCAATCGAGCACCATTCAGTCTTAGAACCCTTACACTATCTAGCAAGTCAATTTAATTTTGATATAATCCTTTATTGAGCCAGTTGAAGGAAAGATTCGAGTCAAAGACATTGAACAAGCGCTCCGACCAGACACGATCTTAGTTTCGACTATGTTTGCGAATAACGAAAAGCAGGCTACCTCATACCAATAAAAAGAAATTGGCCAAACTGTTGAGAAATCATCCCTGCCAAGTTCCACGTAGACGCTGTACAAGCAATCGGCAAAATTCCTGTTTTATCCTGAGAGTAGGGATTGATTTTCTAAGCGTGCTTCTGCTCATAAATCTAGCGGCCCAAAAAGGTGTTGGATATATATACCAAAGACCCTTGATTTTGAGAATTTATTGCATGGTGGTGATCAAGAAGATAGAAAACGCGCAAGTACAGACTCATTTCTGTCTGGGAGAATGGCAGCTGCCCTCTTCAAGAAGATATAACGCAGATGGATACAAATCTTACTACGTTCAGAATCTCATCAAGAACTTATAAAAGGATTAGATGGTATTCACTATTATCTCAATGAAGAAGAACCTCATCTACTATGTCCTTTCAATTTGGGAATCCCCAGGTAAAGCAAATGATCTCTTACTAATGCAGCTTGACATAGCTGGTATCTCTATCTCTACCGGTTCAGCTTTGCACTGCTGGCGCCATAGAGCCTAGTCACGTTTTATCTTCTCTCTATGGAAAAGATTCACCTCGACTCAACGAGATCATTTAGAATCAGTTTTTCGGATCAAATACGACCAAGAAATACAAACCTTCACAAAAACTTTAAAAAGAAATTTTAGGAGAATAACATGGCTTTGAAAGCATCTATAACCTTAAAAGATTGCCTCTACACCTATAAGTTTCATCCAAACGTCATTTACTCTAAAAGATAATACATTTGCGGAAACAAAAAGTTGAAATTTTTGAATTAAGTCGATTATTGAAGAAATTCAAATAGTGGACAAGGCTTTTTTACTAAAAATCATTTTTAATAAAGACCTATCTGGATTTAAAATCAATATCACTGATAAATCTGACTTCGCTTGAGTGGAACATCTTTTAAGTCCGAATCTCATAATTCAAGAAAAATTCTACTTTGATGGATAGCCTAGTGGAGAGACATTTTCATAAAAAGAAGAACAAACAAAATAAATCGTTTGCCAACCAACTAAAGAGGAATAGCATATGATTAAATTAAAATATCTAGATTCCTATCACAGAAAGAACAGTTTCATGAAGATCTACGATGAATTTCTATTAGGGCTTCTCCCAGGATGTGTCACCATCCCAGATAATTTCACCGTTCTTTCATTAACCTATAACGACCAACTCTCCCCTTCCAAGGAAAGATTGGGGAGCTTTTATCGATCTATGTCACAATTCGATCTGACATCCTATGAAAAATAAAAAGAAAACTAAAACCTAGTTTTCTTTTTCTGTAGAATTTCAATTTTTAAAATAGTTGATTTTTCACAAACTTATAAAATAGAAAAGGAAAGGATGGATTTTGTGAAAACAGAAAAATTCAAAGCATTCCTCGTGCAACCGCAAAACGTTGGTATCACTTTACTATCGAATCTTCAGCGCTTTTAATGCAGAAAAATAGAAAAGCTAGCTCCAAACAAATTGCTGGAGGCCATTGGCATTGACTCTGCTACTGTTCGTCGAGACTTTTCTATTTTGGTGAATTGGGTCGTCGAGGTTGGCTATGATGTCAAAAACTCATGAATTTCTTTGCAGATTTTACTTAATGATAACTCTATTACTAATGTCATGCTCGTTGGGGTTGGGAATATGGGGCATGCTTTACTACCTATCGTTTCCATGAAAAGAAATAAGATGAAAATCGTCATGGCTTTCTGATATGAGATACCATCCAGAAGTTGGTACAGCTACTCCTGATGGAATTCCAATTTATGGTATTTCACAAATCAAAAGAAAATTAAAAATGCTGATGTAAAAACTGCTATCTTGACTGTACCAAGTATCAAAAGCTCAGGAGGTGGCTAGCATACTTGTTGAGCTGGTATCAGGGAATCCTTTAGTTTTTCACCAGTCCACCTTACCTTCCTAAAGACGTTGTTGTCCAGCATGTCGACTTAACCAGCGAACTTCAAACACTCTATACTTTATGAGAAAAGAGTAAGCATTAGAAAGAGATTATTCCATTGTAGAGAGAAAACCAATTATTGGATTACTGCCAACGAACGATTAAATCCAGAAGATAATTTTGTAATGATGAGCTATGTCTGCAACTGGATTCGTTGAAGCAGATCACAAAAAGTAGGCTAGGTATTCTGTTATTCTCCCTATATCAGACGAGAAAATGGCTCGCCATTATAGTTAGCATAGTTGATAAAATAATCACATCTGGTGGTCAAAAGCGTTGATCCTAAATTTCTCACGGAGAAGAAAACAATTGACAGTGATGACTATCACCTTGAGCGTGATTATTTTGAATTAGCAATCATCGATGAAGCAATCAAGCAGAAAAACCAATTTTCACTGTCTGTCGCGGAACCCAACTTTTAATGTAGCTCTTGGAGGAAGCCTCCTCCAAAGTATTGATAATCATTGGCAAGAACTCTCTGCAGAACATCGAACAAGAAACTGACATAAATAAAGGAATATTCTTTGATATCTATGGAAACTCAACAGAATCAACTCTTTTCATCACCAAAGCATCAAAGATTTGGGAGATGACTTAGTTATCGCTCACGACCCACGTACAATATTATTGAAGCAATTCAAACTACAAAATGACATTGCTTTAGGTGTTCAGTGGCATCCAGAATTTCTATTTGATAGCCAGAAAAGACTTAGACTTATTTTAACTATGTCGTTAATAAGCTTTTAGATTAAACTGTTTCCTCTCTGTAGCTATAATAGTTTTCTCCTGCTACAATTAAACGATCAAAGTAAAACGAAGCCCATCATCTCGCAGGTCTTCTTATTTTTGTAGTCACATGATCATCATCTCTACTAGGCCTAACTGCACCAGATGGATGATTATGCACTAATATAATTGATGTCGCCATATGCTTTTATTGCATAATGAAGAATTTCTAGGTTCTGCCATGCACGTGTCCAAAACACTGATATTGTCTGTTGATGAATAATTTGGTTTTGTGTATTTAGATATAGTGCTACTAAAATGCTCCTGTTTCTTATGGTCAATTCTTGTTGCATTTTCTTTGCCAATTTTTGAACTGCTGAGAATTCGCTCTTTTCCAGTGTCTCTGCTTTAGAAATACGGTTTCAATTCCATCATAGCTTGTAATTCGATAGCTTTTCACTCGACCAATCCCAGAAATAGTTTGTAACTCAGATAAAGTCATATGACGCAATTCTGTTAAACTAGAAACAGAAGCTAACATTCTACTTGCAACTTGAAAAACAGTCTCTTTTATTTCCTGTACGAATCAGAATAGACAGCAACTCCTGATTGCTTAATTGTTCAGCTCCTTGCCGAACCAAACGTTCACGTGGTAATAATGAGTCTTCTTGAAATGATATATTGTACATAAAAATCCTCCTCATATTTATATTCGCATAAAAGAATGAAGAAAGCCATTAAAAGCTTTTCTTCATTCTTTTAAAGTTGCATTTTGAGTGTATGATGCATTGAAATGATCCAATATTTCTTTAGAAGCGTCTTTATAAAGTGATTCTTTTCTAGTACACCTTTGACAATTGTCCAGAGGTTGCTTCAGCATCTTCGCAGGTCACAAGCGTTACTTCACTTGTCCCATCAGGAGCATCATCAATGACATCTACTCGCTCAGGTGTAACATTTTGAACACTAGTAATAGTATAGTATACTTTATCTTTGTCCAGTTAAATAAATCTTCATGCCAGCTTGAGCACGATCCAATGGTGAAGAGCATTTCATTTTGCACCTGTAATGCCAAAACATGATGGCTATAGCCAAAAGCATAATTGCTCTTCTCCATCTGCTGCTCTTTCTTTCATAGTACCGGCGATAGTAGAGTCCAGTATTATCCAAACCATTAAAAATAGGCAAGTTCAAAGATAATTCTGGAATAGCTATCCTCCAATAACGGGTAATTGCTGAGCCTTCCATTGAGCATTTAGCACTGCTTCTGTTGAGACTGGCTCTACTTTCTCAAAAAGTTAAAGTTCCTCTTTTTGTTTTATTTGTTTCAATTTCTTCTAGAAACTTTTTGAAACTTGGTACTTATTCGTATTCCAAAACCCATAATCATATTTCTAATGGAAGAATTGAAAATCAAAGCCAGAGCTAGCATAAACTAAAATTGAAGAAGCTACATTGATAATAAAAGATTATGAATACTGAACTCTTCTTTGTTTCTTATGTAATGCCATATTATCTCCTTATTCCGCTTCTTCTACTTGAGAATCTTCCTTATCGTCGGCTTCTACAGTTGTGAAGGTCACAATTTGCGCATTCTGATCTAGACGCATCACTTTCACTCCCAATGTAGCACGTCCTGTTTGCGAGATATTTGCTACATTCGTGCGAATAATCACTCCCTGTGTTCGTGATAATCATCAGATCTTCTTCGCCTTTTAATCGTCATCAAACCAGCTAAATATCCGTTTTTATCCGTAATATTCGCTGTTTTCTGATTCCTTTACCACCACGACCTTTTGTAGGATACTCGCTTGCAAGAGTACGTTTGCCATATCCTTTTTCAGTAATGACAAGAACCTCATCAGTATCAGAAATCACCTGCTCCGACTACTTGGTCTCCTTCACGTAGATTTACCCCACGAACACCAGTTGCAATACGGCTCATATTCTCTTTACAGCTTTCTTCATTGAAACGGACAGAATAACCATATTTTGTCCTAATAATGATATCTGCTGACCCATCTGTCAAGAAGACACATTAATTAACTCATCATCTTCTTTAGATTTAAAGCTCGTAGACCATTTTGGCGGATATTAGAAAATTCTGTTACGTTGGTTCTCTTCACGACACCATGACGAGTCGTAAAGAAAAGATAGGAATCTTCGCTATGATCTTGTTCTACATTGATGATGGTTTGAATCGTCTCCCTTCGTCAAGTTTTTAAAAAGATTGACAATAGGCAAACCTTTTGCTGTCCGTCCATACTCTGGAATTTCATAGCCTTTTAAGCCTATATACTTACCTTTATTAGTAAAAGAAGAGCAACCTATCAGTGAGTACTTGTTGAAAACGAGTTCTTTAACAAAATCATCATCTTTGACGCCCGTCCTTGAACACCACGGCCTCCACGCTTTTGAGCGGTAAATTCAGCTTGGTTTAAACGTTTAATGTACCCTTTATTAGATAGAGTAATGAGAACATCTGCTTCTTCAATTAAACTCCTCATCTTCTAAAGAAAGCACTTCACCAACCATAAGTTCTGTACGGCGATCGTCAGCAAATTTACGCTTCACTTCGTTCAATTCTTTCTCTAATAATAGCAAGAACTCTCTCAGGTTTAGCTAGTATATCCGTCAAGTCAGCAATCAAAGCAATCAGTTCGTCGTATTCTGATTGGATATACTGTTCCAAGCCTGTTAAACGACGAAGGCGCATATCAAGGATAAATACGCTGTTGACGCTCAGATAGTTCAAATTAGCCATCACTCCGCTTGCGCTTCTGCATCTGTCTCGCTATTACGGATGATCCGAGATCACTTCATCAATGTGATCCGAGCAATCAAAAGACCAGCTAAAATATGAGCTCAGTGCTTCGCCTTTTTCTTTATCAAAAACTGTACGGCGTGTTACCACTTCTTTCTGGTGCTCAATGTAAGCCAACAGAAAATTTTCACGAAGAGACAGAATCTTCGGCACGCCATTTTTGGATGGCCAGCATATTGAAGCTAAAATTGGTCTGCATCTGAGTCAGCTTTAAAAAGATTATTCAGGATAACATGAGCAGAAGCATCACGCCTAACTTCAATTACAAATCGCACTCCTTCACGATTTGACTCGTCACGAACAGCTGTAATACCATCAATGCGCTTTTCTTGCACCAAACGAACAATATGCTCATGCACCTTGGTCTTGTTGACCATATAAGGAAAATTCTGTTACGACAATTCGTTCACGCCCATTCTTAGTTTCTTCAATCTCAGTTTTAGAACGAAGAACAATTGAACCTTCTCCCGGTTTCATAAGCACGGTGAATGCCTGATTTCCACGACAAGAGCGCCAGTCGGAAAGTCTGGTCCAGGCAAAACTTCCATAATGTCACGAGTAGTAGCCTCTGGATTATCCATGACAAGTTTAACTGCATCAATAGATTCACCTAAATTATGTGGTGGAATATTAGTAGCCATCCCAACGGCAATATCAGTTTCACCATTGACCAAAAAGATTTTGGAAAACGAGCTGGAAGAACAACTGGTTCTCTTTCATTGGCATTGCTAGTTATCAATAAAATCAACTGTATTTTTATTGATCACGCAGCATTTCCAGAGCAATCTTGCTCATACGTGCTTCTGTATAACGTTGAGCAGCGGCTCCATCTCCATCCATGGAACCAGTTTCCATGCCCATCTACAAGCATGTAGCGATAGCTCCACCACTGCGCCATACGGACCATTGCTTCATAAATAGAAGAATCCCCGTGAGGATGGTATTTACCCATAACGTCACCTGTGATACGGGGCTGATGTGAGGTTTATCAGGTGTCACCAAGCCTATTCATACTCATAAAAGAATTCTCCGATGGACAGGTCAGACCATCACGCACATCCGGAAGAGCACGAGAAACGATGACACTCATAGCATAGTCAATAAAACTCGTTTTTCATTTTCACTCAGTTAAAATTGACATTTACTAAATTCCTATCTTGCATTAAAAATGCCTCTTTTCACTTTAAATAACTGTACTATTATACCACATTTTGAATGATTTTTCAGTAAAGAGGCATTAAAGTAAAACGTTTACATCAGTTAAACTGGCACATCTCCCGTGACAAAGCATAGTAAAAGTGATAGAATAGGTTTGTTTGGGATTACCCTTAAAAGTAAAGGAGATTTGAGAGAATGACTCTTGACAAACAACATAAAAAAGTTATCCTTGTTGGTGATGGTGCTGTAGGTTCATCTTACGCTTTTGCCCTTGTCAACCAAGGAATCGCACAAGAACTTGGTATTATTGAAATTCCAGCTTTATTTGACAAAGCTGTTGGTGATGCTGAAGATCTTAGCCATGCGCTTGCTTTCACATCACCTAAAAAATCTATGCTGCTAAATACGAAGACTGTGCAGATGCTGACCTTGTTGTTATCACTGCAGGGTGCTCCACAAAACCAGGTGAAACCCGCTCTTGATCTTGTCGGAAAAATCTTGCTATCAACAAATCTATTGTTGAACAAGTTGTTGCATCAGGATTTAATGGTATTTTCCTCGTTGCAGCAAAACCCAGTTGATGTTTTAACATACTCTACATGGAAATTCTCAGGATTTCCTAAAGAACGTAGTATTGGTTCAGGTACTTTCACTTGATTCAGCTCGCTCTGCGTCAAGCACTTGCTGAAACAATTGGTGTTGATGCCCGTTCTGTACACGCCTACATCATGGGTGAGCACGGTGACTCTGAGTTTGCCGTTTGGTCACATGCTAACGTTGCAGGTGTGAAATTGGAACAATGGTTACAAGCTAACGCGACTTGAATGAACAAGATCTGATCGATCTTTTCATCTCTGTTCGTGACGCAGCATACTCTATCATCAACAAAAAGGCGCTACTTACTACGGTATCGCAGTAGCTTTGGCTCGTATCACAAAAGCTATCCTGATGATGAAAATGCTGTATTACCTTTGTCAGTCTTCCAAGAAGGCCAATACGGTGTTGAGAATGTCTTCATTGGTCAGCCGGCTATCGTTGGTGCTCACGGTATCGTACGTCCAGTAAACATCCCACTTAACGATGCTGAAACTCAAAAATGCAAGCTTCCGCTAAAGAATTGCAAGCAATTATTGATGAAGCATGGAAAAATCCAGAATTCAAGCAGCATCTAAAAACTCATCGATAAAAACATCTCCTAATAAAAGGAGATGTTTTTTAGTTGCTTTATATTGATTTTTCGGCAAAAATCTCAAGCAAATAAGGCACAACGAGATCGTTCTCTATGTTTTTCAAAGAAGAAAACCAGACAAAGTCTGTATGCTCTTCTGAATCCAATATAATATCACGCTCTTCCAAAATCTCGCCAGCATCAACTAGGTGTGTAAAACAGTATCTTTTATAGAGTCAAATTGATTATCTTTATGGATAATCCTATCAATCCGAATCTTTTGATTGACCTCCTCCTTAACCTTGCATAGAACTGCTTCTCTTGACAGTTCATTCTCTTCGTCACTCCTGCCTGGGCTATCCCAATAAGCTTTCGGATATACATTAGGGAGTTTCTCCTTATTTTCGAGATTGATAACCAAATACTTCCCATCTTGCTCAAGCAAGGTATGGCGGTTAATTTTTCCTTCAGTATATGCCCTAAAAGAAAAAGACTCCAAAGAGTCTAATTTAAAAATCATCCACCCTGAGAGAATCGAACTCCCATCTCAAGAACCGGAATCTACGTGATATCCATTACACTAAGGGTGGCTAACTTAATCATTATAAACAATTTTTCAATAAAAATATAAGTCTAAAAAGAAAAGAAGTTGAGATTTCTCAACTCTTTTTCTATTATAATTCAATGTCACCAAACAAGTCAGCCATTGAGAATCCAGTTTGAGTTTCTGGAAGTTCAAAGTCACGTTTTTCTTGACGTTTTGGACGACGTGGACGTGATTGACGTCTTCCTTAACTCTTGTCCTTCTTCTTGAGTTGGGCGTTCTTCAAGAGCTTTGATAGAAAGTGATACACGTTCATTAGCAGGATTTTACCTCAAGAACTTTAACTGTCACTTCTTGTCCAGCTTTCAATGCGTCTTTAGGATTTTCAACACGTTTGTGTCAGAAATTTGTGAAAAATGAACTAATCCATCAATACCTGGTAATACTTCAACAAAAGCACCAAAGTCAGTCAGACGTTTAACAGTACCTTCAATTACGTCACCAGCAGTAAAAGTTTTTGCTCAACACCATCCCATGGTCCAGGAGTTGTTGCTTAAGTGATAGTGATACACGTCCTTCTTCTTCGTTCAAATCAAGAACTTTTACTTCGATTTCTTCACCAACAGTAACAACTGATTTTTGGTGATACATTACGCTCATGAGATAATTCAGTTAAGTGAACTAATCCATCAACTCCACCAAGGTCGATGAAAGCACCGAAACTAGTGATACGAGCAACCTTACCAGTTACAACATCACCAACGTTTAACTTGACCAAATACTTCTGCACGTGCTGCAGCGAGTTTTCAGCTTCTACAACGTCACGACGTGAAAGGATAAAAAGCGATTTTCTTTTGGATCAACTTCTTTGAATTTTTAGCATCAAATTCTTGTCCTACAAAACGCTCAGTATTGCGTACAAAACGAGTATCAAGCATTGAAGCTGGAATAAAACCACGAAAGTCCTTCAAATTCAACTGAAAGTCCACCTTTAACGGCACGAGTACCTTTTACAGTGACAACTTCTTCTTCACGACCAACCAATTTGTCCCATGCTTTGCGAGCTTCTAAACGTTTTTAGATACTAGGTAAGTAACAGTATCTGTATCTTTACCTACTACTGACGAAGAACAAGCAATTCAAGTGTTTCCCTGGAGTTTACAAAATCGTTGATATCAGCATCACGATCATTAGTCAATTCACGAAGGGTTAAAACACCTTCAACACCAGTTCCAGAGATTGCAACATTAGCTTGAGTCGCGTCAACTGTTAATACTCCAGCAGTAACAACGTCACCTGGCTCAACTTGGCTAACACTGTTTAGCAAATCTTCAAATTCATTCATCTAAAAATCCTCCAACAATCAAGCATCTGCTTTGACATACTTATATCCTCAAGCGCCCGCAACGAGCATTTTGATTTATCTTTACCGTTTTTATACCAGCTTATAAAGAAATAAAATACCCTAAGATATTTTATCAATCTATTTGATATCACCCTAAGAACTGGGGTAGCTGGATTCGAACCAACGCATGAGGGAGTCAAAGTCCCTTGCCTTACCGCTTGGCTATACCCCATCAATGTATATGGAGAGAGGATTCGAACCCCAGAACCCGAAGGAGTGGATTTACAGTCCGTCGTCGTTTAGCCTCTCTTCGCATCTCTCCGTGTAGCAATCAACGTCAACTATTATAACACGAGAAAAATCAACACCTTATTTGCTTAAATTATAGGTTTCAATTAAATTTTTCAACTGCCTTTTTCCAGTTTTTATAAAAAGCATCAACATTTCCATTTTTGATAATGGCAAATTGTCCATCAAATTCAGCGATTTCGCCAATGGCTTTTTACCAATTGAAAGTGTATAACCATCAAATTCATCAGAGCCAACTTTTACTGCTATCTGTAATTTGAATTTCAATTTTATCTTTTTACTCATAAATTACCTCTTTCAAAATACTATTTTACAGTGGATAATCTAGCAAGTGGTTTCAGACAAATACAAAAAGAGCTTTTAGGCTCTTTTTAATCAACTTTTATAAATCCAACCTCTGGGGTTCTACATCACCGAATTGGATACCTGTTAATTCATCATAGAGTTTTCGTGTAACGGGGCCAACTTCAGATTCTGCTATAGAAAACATGGAAGTGATCACCGTACTGAATTCCTCCGATTGGAGAAATAACTGCTGCTGTTCCACAAGCTCCCTGCCTCTGTAAAACGATCTAACTCAGAAATTGGCACATCTCCTTCAACTGGCTTTAATCCAAGTCTATGCTCAGCTAAATAGAGTAATGAATACTGTAATAGATGGTAAAATAGATGGACTAAGCGGTGTAACAAATTCGTTATCTTTGTAATTCCAAAGAAGTTCGCTGCACCAACTTCTTCAATCTTTGTATGTGTAGCAGGATCTAAATAAATAACATCTGAAAAATCTTTTCTTTAGCTTTTTACCAGGAAGAAGGCTAGTGGCATAGTTTCCTCCTACTTTTGCTGCACCTGTTCCATAAGGAGCCGCTCGGTCAAAATCCTCTGAAACAAGGAAATTTGTCTGGCGTTAACCCTCCTTTGAAATAATTCCCCACTGGCATAGTAAAGATAGTAAATATATACTCATCAGCCGGTTTTACACCAATACATCACCGATTCCAATCAAAGTGGACGAATATAGAGTGTCCCGCCTCGATCCATAGGGGGAACATATTCTTCATTGGCACGAACAACTTGCTTGACTGCATCAATAAACATTTCCGTAGGAACTTGTGGCATCAAGAGGCGATCTGCTGTTCGTTGCAGACGTTCAGCATTTTTGGATACTGGTCGAAAAAGCTGCACACTTCCATCTTTCGTTCGGTATGCTTTAAGACCTTCAAATGCCTGCTGTCCATAGTGTAAGCATGGAAGATTCTCCCAAATGGAGTGTTGCATCTTCGGTTAATCCACCTTTTTCCCACTGGCCATTTCTATAGTAAGCTAAATAACGATAAGGTAACTTTATATAGGAAAATCCTAGATTTTCCCAGTCAAGATTACAGTCATATATATCTCCTTTTCGGTTTAATGTTTATTATTTTACACTTTTTAGATATTTTTCAAGTGTTTTTGTAAAATTCTGAAAAATTATACTATATTCGAAATATTATAATAGATTTTTATAAGTTTCTGATTGATAATAAAAACCAGCCCTTACGAACTGGTTCTTAACTACTTAACATATGCTGTAAATACTTCTTCGTCTGAAATAGTATCAGAGATAAAGCTGCCGTTACTGGTTCTCTCAGACAGGCTAAGATCAGCAAGATTAATTTCATAGGCAGTTCCTTTATTAGAAAAACACCTGCAAAATCTGCTCTTCTTCGCTTCTCGCTTCTGTTGTGAAGAGGTCAAAGTCCATACTTCGCCAAAGACTGGTCCAGCCACAAAGACGTGGTGTGGCTTAGACTTAAGCTCCCTCAAGACTTGAAGGCCACGATTTGCCCGACTTGTGACAGGAATATCTGCAACTGCCATACGCTTAAGCGAACCACGCTGAGTCAAGATGTAAAAAGTGAGTCTGTATTGGCGATAAAGGCCGCTGTTAAGACATCGTCTTTTCTTGAGGTTAATGGCTTTAACCCCCTGCCGCCTTAGCTCCGATGACAGGAACTTCCTCAATATTGAAGCGAAGGGCATAGCCATTCTTGGTCACGAGCATTACATCATCCAACTTAATAGGCGCCAGAGCAATAACTGATCTTCTTCATTTTTCAGCTTGGCAAACTTAAGCGATTTGGACTTGTATGTCCGCCAAGGACTGAATTCCTACGTTCTACACGCTTGATTTGATCTAACTTGTCGCTGCAAAGTAAGTCCCTCCTCAAAACTGTCCAGCAATTCCGTGTAGATAATCTTCTTTGGTATCAAAGTTGCTGATGGTCTGGCTGAGGTGTTCTCGATTTCTTTCCAGCGGATATCTCGACAGCTCATGAACAGGCCGGTAAATGACATTTCAAGACTCGTGAAAATAAGCAAATGCTGGTCGTCTTAGCTGGACTGACAAAAATCAGTCGGTCATCGTCACGCTTGCCTATCTCCTCTATGGTCGAAGCTGAGAAAGGAACGCGGACTAGTCCGCTTGATATAACCAGAACGAGTCACGCTGACATAGGTCTCTTCCTCAACGATGAGACTAGCTGTATCAATCTCGATGGCGTTTGCCGTATCCGCAAAGCTCACTGAGACGCGGATTGCCAAACTTCTTCGACATCGCGGAGCTCACGCTTCATGAGATTATACATAGTGCGCTCATCACCGATAATGGCAGCTAGCGTGGCAATCCTCTCGCGCAGCTCTTGCTTCTTCCTCTTCAGAACCACTACGTCTGTGTTGGTCAAACGGTAGAGTTGAGAGTGACGATACCTCAGCCTGCTCCTCAGTGAACACCAAGCTGACCTTAAGATTTTTCCTGGCGTCTGCTTTTGTTTTCTGAAGCACGAATCAGGGCAATCACCTCGTCCAAGATGGAAATAACCCCGAATCAATCCTTCCACGATATGGAGCCGTTTCTCAGCCTTGGCCTTGTCGCGGCGACGAGCCGAATAACCCTCCTTTCAGGGTGGGCGATATAGCTGGTCAAATTGGCACAATCCCACCAAACGAGGCGTGAAATTGTCGATCGCTACCATGTTGAAGTTGTAATTAACCTGCAGTATCATGTAATACTTGAAAAGGTAGTTGAGAATCAGCTCGCTATTGGCGTCTTTCTTGAGCTCGATGGCAATACGAAGACCGTCCCGGTCGGATTCGTCCTCTGCCACCCTGCAATGCCGGCTACCTTGTTATTGACCCGCACATCGTCAATCTTTTTGACCAAGACCGCTTTATTAATCTCATAAAGGAATCTCGGTGATGACGATTTGTTCTTTTTCCACCTTCAGCTTTTCAATCTCAGTTCTGAGCGAACTACAACTCGACCTTTCCCAGTCTCATAGCTTTCTTGATCTCGTCACGACCTTGAACAATAGTTCTGTCGGGAAGTCTGGACCAGGCGAAACTCCATGAGTTTGTCCAACTTGGCAGACGGATGGTCAATCATAGATGACCGCGTCAATGACTTCAGCTAGATTATGAGGCGGAATATCAGTCGCATAACCAGCTAGAAATCCCAGCTGTCTACTGACCAGAGGTTAGGAAAGATGCCGGCAAGAACAGTCGGCCCTTCTCAGTATCATCGAAGTTCCAAGCAAAGGAACGGTATCTTTCTCAATATCCCTGCAAAAAGATAGCCAGCCATCTCAGACAAGCGTACGCTCAGTATAACGCATAGTCGCTGGGATCAGCGTCCATGGAGCCGTTGTTCCCATGCATCTCAGACGAGAGAATCTCTCTCGGTCAATCCTGTGACATGCGAACCTGGCATCGTAGATGGAGCTGTCACCGTGGGGGTGGAAATTCCCGCATGATGTTCCCGACAGATTTGGCAGACTTTGCGGTAGTCTTATCAGCAGTTGCTGTCCTTGTTCATGGCGAATAAAGAATACGGCGCTGAACAGGTTTCGTCATCAGCGAATCCGGCAGGAGGCCCGCTCCTGAATGATGTATTTGGGAAGCGACCAAAGCGCTCTCCATGATGTCCTCAAGGGACATGTTTTGAATATTACTCATATAGGATACAGAGCCCGTAAAATACAAAGTGAAAATAAGAAAATTCTTGCAGTGAACGATGCTCACAAGAGAATTTGTCTTTTCACACAGTATTTAGACGTGTTCTAACTCTTTCAAAGAATGTAGAGTGTTTTTATAAAATAAAAGGATATTTTGCAGGAAATTAGTCCCATGTTCAGTTACTATATAAGTACAAACTATCCTCTGTAGTTTTAATATTTTAAATTACGTTCTTTATTTAGTCAGTGAGTGGAAAGTCTTGCTCAGCATACCAATCATCTTTCTCTGCGGTTTCTTTTGTCATAGTGAGCTTGTTTGAGAGAGAAATCTTGTGCTTCTTTGTGGAAAAAGTCCATGGTAGCCAAAGAGAGACTTGAGCAAAGACTCTGATCAGAGTAGCGACAAAGTTGTAAATCTTTCTTTCTCAGTAGGCAAATACTGAAAGAGGTACTTGTAGTTCTTGCCAACGATCACCGTACCCTGATTCGTCGCTACTTCGCTAAGCTAACAGCTTGAGCAATTTCTGCTGGCAGATTCCATACAGATGATCTGTCGCATAGACAAGGTGATTTCGACGAATGCCCTTGACTACATAAGCAGATACCACCAGAACTCATTACAAGATTTGTTAAAAGTCAGCTGCACTGGCTGGTGCCTTCCAACAGCGCTTGGGTCGGTGCATATGAGCAAACAGTCCCCTGCGGGTCATCCAGAACCGTGAACTGCTTCGCTATCCACCCACCTTGATGTGCTCCTTGAAACAAAGGGTCAAATCTATCCGATTGCCATCTTCAAAGAGCATGAGATAGAGGCGTGATGGTCTAGTAGACATGCTGCTCAATCATGCGCTTACCAAACTTTTCCAACCAAGTCAGGTCAGCTATCAGGCCATCCAAATCCTCCACAATGCGACCACATCATAGTCTTGGAAACTCATCCTTGGGAGCATTTGGGTTTTGTCCGCGAGCCGGACATGGCGAGACACAGCGTCAACCTGTAGCATCTTTTGTAGCTTTGCAAAATCACACTAAACATCTCGGTTTCAGTTCTGTGGGGAATCTTACTCACGAAGACATTCAATTATATAAAATATATAATCTGAGCAATTAAAATCAATTAGCAGTTTAGGAAATAAATATAGGGATAGTAGTTTGTTAAACGCTCCACTCTCCTCGCTGTAAACTTGACATTATCCCTCAATCCACTGCGACGTGGTTCGACCTTATTCCATAAGAACATTAACACGACGTTCGGCGCGGGCGTAGATCTTCGATGGTGACACGGATGAGGTGCGGGTATCAGGATTCATGGTGGTCTCCCAGAGCCTGGTCGGCGTTCATTTCACCAAGTCCCTTATAGCGCTGAAGCATAGCTCCCTTGCCAAACTTACGACGTAAATCATCCAGCGCTGCCATCGGTCCAGGCATACCGCCGACGACTTCGCTTTCGCCCTTCCCTTAGACATCTTGTAGAGGCGCAGGGCGATATGAGATCGACCTGCCTCGACCAGAGGGCGCATATAGCGATAGAAAAAGGTTAACGAGGTCTGGATAGAGCACCGTCGATCCATCGGTCATGATGATGATCTTGCTCATAGTTGGCATCCTCATGGTGATCTGGTACCAACACCTGCTCCAATCGTGCAGATCGTGGTATTTCTCGTTCTGGAATGCAGCCATCTTAGCTCTAGCAGTATTGATAACTTTTCCTCGTAGAGGCAGAATGCTCTTGAAACTTACGGTCACGGCTTCGCTTAGCTGAACCACCGGCAGAGTCTCCCTCGACCAGATAAAGTTTGGTTCTGGCTGGATTCCTGGATTGGGCTGAGCTCGCGACCGAAAAGCAAGCCCTTGTCTTTTATTCTTCGCCACATGGCTGTCATCAGCGTGCCTTGGCAGGCTTCCCTAGCATCTCCAGCCTTGATAGCCCTACGGATGAGGTTGAAGCAAGCTCGCCATTTTCCAAAAGGAAGAAAAGTCAGTTTGTGAGACGATAGAGTCAACGGCCGGACGTGCAAAAGGGCGCCCAGCTTGTCCTTGGTCTGACCTTCAAACTGTAGGGTGCTCTTCTGGAACTAGGATGGAAAGAACAGCCAGCAAGACTCGCGATGAGTCCGAGCCCTTCGAGGTTTTTGTCTTTTTCCCTTGAGCAGGCCAATCTAGCATAGTCGTCTTCATGGCCTTGGTAATAGGGTCTTGAGTCCCGTTTCATGGGTACCACCTATCCTTAGTACGGACATTGTTGACAAAGGGATAGGATATTGTCAAATAGCTACATCGTTGTACCGAAAGAGCCACCTGAACTTGGAAAGCCGCTCTCCTCGCCCTCAAAAATAGAAGAACAGGAGTCAGGGTTTCTTGTCTTCATTGAGATAGCTGACAAAGTCTTCAACGCCATTCTATGGTGAAACTCTACTTCGCCAGTTCTCATCGGTCAGAGACAAGCGAACATTCTTTCAGAAGAAATGCGGATTCCTTAAGTCTCCAGCAATAGTATTGTACTTAAAGTCTGTTGTTGAAAAATCGTGTCGTCTGGCATGAAAGTAACTTTAGTCCCAGACTTGGACTTAGGTGCAGTGCCGATTTTCTGAGCGTAGTGACTGGTTTTCCGCCATTTTCAAAACGCTGCTGTAAAGTGGCTCCATCACGTGTGATCGTTTCAGCCAGCCTAGACAGGGCATTGACAACTGAGGCCTACACCGTGGAGACCACTGAGGGTCCCATAGCCACCTTGGACCCAGAAACTTCCCTCCTGCATGGAGAACTGTGAAGATGACCTCGACTGTAGATTCCCATTGCATGCATACCAGTTGGCATACCACGACCCGTGGTCAGCAACAGTCGAGATCACCATCTGCATTGATAGTCACATCGATCCGATCACCAAAGCCAGACAAAGCTTCATCAACTGCACTATCCACAATTCCTCAAACTAGATGGTGGGAGTCCTGCCCGTCGGTTGATCCGATATACATCCCTGGACGTTTGCGGACTGCATCCAACCCTTCAATACCTGAATAGCATCATCGTTATATTATTAATATTGATTTCCTTTTTGACACAAGGAACTCCTGCATGATTCATCCCTATATCTTACAAGTTTTTGAAGAATTTTGCAAAGTTTTTATCATAAAAAGGCTCAAAATAAACCTTTTTATCCAGACTAGACAAATAATTTAATAGATTTTTAAAGCCAAATCAAAAATCGTGTTATAATGAAATCATGATGAATATAATTATTGGACTTGTTTTAGCATATTTATTAGGCTCTATTCCAACTGGACTGGATTGGAAAATTTTTCTTTAAAAAGAATTTGCGAGAATATGGTAGTGGCAATACTGGGACTAACCAATACATTCCGTGTTTTAGGAAAACAGCCGGAACAGCTACTTTTATCATTGATTTTCTAAAAGAACATTTGCTACGTTATTACCTTCTTCACTACATAATAATGGAATTTCCCCAATGATCTTTTGGTTTTGCTAGCGTCTTGGGCCATACTTTTCCCATCTGCCAGATTTAAAGGAGGGAAAAGCAGTTGCAACTAGTGCTAGGGTAGTACTTGGTCACCGCTTTCTTTATTTATCTTGTCTCTATTTTTGTCATCACGCTTTACTTAGGAAGCATGATTTCCTTAGCGAGCATTAGTGGCTTGGCTTTTGCTACATTGCATCAGCTCTGCTATTTCCTGCATTTGGGTTTTGCTACCTCTGTGATTGGCTTTTACAGGACAATCGTCGCTCTTGCATCAATCATTATGATTCGCCATCGGGATAATGTAGAGCGCATCAAAAGTAAGACTGAAAATCTCATTCCTTTGGGGAATCAATCTCAGTAAACAAACACCATAAGCCCTGAGGCTTATTTTTTCTTTAAACAATGTTTTGTTGGTTGATAGTTAAATTCTTTTTATCCTTCAAGACAACTTTCTCCATCCAGATGGTAAACTTCACTTAGCTTTTAAGTTTTTCACCAATGAAAGGGTGAATTAGCAGCCTTGAGGCAAAATGCTCAATCACAAGTCTATTCTCTTCCGGGTCAAATATTGTCAAATCAGCAGGGCCGTCCTGAGCGATAAAAACCAGCTTTAAAACCATACAACTGAGCTGGATTGACTGTCATTTCCAACAGTTCCATCAAACTCAGATGACCAGCCTCTACCAAGTAGGTCAGGCCAAGAGAAAGCGAAGTCTCAAGCCCAGTCATACAGAAGGCGCTTAGTGATGTCTTCAACATCGTCAGCATGATGTGGGGCATGATCCGTCGCAATGACAGAAATAACACCAGACTTAAGCCCCTCAATAACCGCCAGACGGTCCGATTCTAAGCGCAGGGGCGGATTCATCTTTAGCATTGCTGCCCCTTGGTCAATAGCCGAGCTTCCGTTTTAGAGAAGTGCTGAGGTGCTGCTTCAGCGGTGACTTGTGCGCCCTAGCTTCTGAGCGAATTCGACCACCTTACACTCTCAGCCTTGGACAAATGCTGAATATGCACATGAGCCTTTGCATCATAAGCAATCATAACATCGCGGGCAACCATGCTGTATTCTGGCCACACCCGTCGCGCCGCAAATATGAAAATGCTCTTTTAGCGATATGCTCATTGAAACCGAGTATGCCGTTGAGGTTGGGATCTTCCTCATGCAAACTGATAAAAAGTATCATTTTTACGTGCTTCTACGAGGGCTTGGCGGACAATGCCTGCATTGGTCAGCGGAATACCGTCATCAGAAAAACCTACTGCACCCAGCTGCCAAGAGACCTGGAAATCTGTCTGATGCGCCCATCAAAATTCTCTGTAATCGTCGCGACCGACTGATATGGATATTTTCACGACCAGCCGATTCCAGCACTTCCTTCAGCGTTTCAACTGTAGAGATGGTCGGACTGGTATTGGCCATCATAACAACAGTCGTAAAGCCACCTGCTGCTGCTGCCAAAGCCCCAGTATGAATGTCTTCCTTATGAGTCTGGCCCGGCTCCCGAAAATGAACATGTATATCCACCAAACCTGGAGCCACAACCAAACCACTGGCATCAATAACTTTTGCGCCCTTCAGCCTGCAAATCTTGGACCGATTTTTGATAATTTTTCTTGCCTTCAATCAGAATGTCCGCAATTGATCGAAACCAGTCTTAGGATCGTAACTCGTCCGTTTTTGATTAATAGCATCGCCTTTTCTCCTTATTCGTAAAAGTCCACTTGCGTATCCAAGAGCTTATCCCCGTCATAAACAAACTTTGCTGAAAAGAAAGGCTTGTCTTCTAAAAGCCACTCAACAAAAGGTATGATCGCCTTCCCAAGTTGGTTTTAGACAAAACCTCGAGTCATGGGCACCCATTCCAAAAGTACCTTCGTTGCAGTCAATCAATTCTCCTCAAACTCAGTCACCTTGAAGACATAGGTGTACCAGTCCAAATTGGGAGTAAACTCTGGAAAAGTAATAACTCTTGAGAACAGGCGCTTGGCCTTAGACCTGTTTCTCTAGATCTCGCATGCAGCTGCATTCCTCAGTGGGGTTTCACCTGCTCCAGCTTGCCACCGACACCAATCCATTTCCCGGCGTGAACATCGTTGGGCTTTTTGTTGCGATGCAACATAAGAAACTCCCGCCATTATCGATATAACAAATCGTTGCTAACTGAACCATACTACCTCCCTAAGCTAACCAATTGATAGGTTCTAATCCTTAGCCACTAAAAATCATTAGTCTGTGAAAAAGGTTTACAACAAAGAAACCACGATAAGCGGACACAGCCGGACTTGGGTAGCTGACTCGATAATCAAATGTCGGGAATTACTAATCAAGGCTTTTTCTTGCAGAGCGAGACCCCCATAGGATAAAGACAACTGGATCCGATCTTCTCACTAACTACCTGATAATAGCATCCGTAAAAGGCTCCCATATTAGCCAGCATGCGCATTGGCCTCGGCCAGCAGGCACTGTCAGCCCAGCATTGAGCAAGAGAACGCCTTGCTTGGCCCAAGAAGTCAAATCATGCGACTCCTTCATTTCCGATATCATCAGCCAGTTCTTTGAGAATATTCTGCAAAGAAGGCGGAGCTGGAATATCATCAGCACAGAAAACTCAAGCCCTGTGCCTGTCTCGGTCCGTGGTAGGATCCTGCCCTAAAATAACCATAACATCTGACTAAATCCGTCGTCTGAATCGCATTAAAAACCTTTTTCCCGCGGTGGGTAAATAGTCCCCGAAGCATACACTTCATCTAAAAAATGATTGATTTTTGCAAAATAACCTTCAAGCAGCTGCTCCTTAATCAATGCGTTGCAAGCTGAATGCTGCATACACTCTCTCTCATTTCCTACGATAAAATTCTCTTATCTTATCCACTAAGTGCTCTTCTGAGTTCTGCTGTGCCATTTTCTACAACGACCATGGGCTAGTATGATTTTTCTGGTTTTCCATGCTAACATCTGCTCCAAGCACTTTTTAGCTTCTTTTTGATGACCGATAAAGGTCATGCAGTAGTCAATAGGGGTCTGCCATCCGGAGCCGCAACACGAACTAATTTATAAGCCTTTCTACGAAGTGGACTTGGAAAATGCTCTGTTTCAAAATTCTCGATTAAATCAGTCAAAATCAAGGTTTGACTATCCTTATGAAAAAGACAACTATCAATATAAGTACTTCCTGAAACTCAACCGCGATCTATCTGGTCTCGCCCAAGTTTTAATGGAGCCTCAATCCGTCAGCCTTTCATCAAAAGAGACCAGGATTTTTCTGTTTGGCTGCTCTCTCAACCCTGGGCTAGACCAAGCAATCGCTTTTAGGATAACGCTTCTTCCAGTCAGCTATATAAGCATAGTAGATCTTATTAGGTGAAACGAGATGCGCAAACAGATCCCAAAGCGTCTAACCGATCGAAAACAAAGGCTGATTTTGGCTGGATTGGTGAATGACACCAGCTGACCACTACATAATTTAATAACAGTCATGCGGGTTGAAAATGGTAGCTTTGTCACCACCGCATCCATCTCAATCAAATCACCATCGACAATCCAGATATTCTCAGCAGTGGGCTCATGGTGCTAAAGCGGTTCATAGATAGGAACAGGTCTTTTCATCTTTTAATCATTCCTTTTCAAAGACTTTCATTGGGAAATTTTGAGTACACGACGACTTTCTTCAAATCGAGAATACTGACTTAAACCAAGAGCAGCGAAACCAGTAAAAATCTCTGGTAAAAATTGGATGAGGTAACGGGTTTTCCACCTTCAAAAATCTGTAGGAAGAGTAAGCCACCAAAAACAGCTAAAGTTAGAAAATTAAGTTCGTCGCTGGATCGGTATTTCCAAAGAGCAAAGACCAGACTAAAGCCATAATGACCCATCTCACCTGTTTGTACTAATGCATAATAGATATATTCATCCTTATCAATACTTAAAAAGAAGGTGCGAATAAACTTGGCAAATACATTATTTTGGGTATGCTTGTACAAAGGATTGATAAAAGGAGTCATTTTCAACATCGCGATAAAGCCAACCCAAGGTCCCTTCTGCCACTGTTAGAGATTGCTTGTAATATAAGTGATCCCAAAATGTCGCGGGAGTATATTCCTTCAGGCGACGCCAATTTCCTTAATCACATTTTCTCAGCAAACATGCCCATTGTTGTAATCATCTCGCTTACTTGGGTCGATATTGGAGCAGTCCTTTCTCATATCTTCTTGATCATCGACCGATAAATGTTAGACCTAAATTAATAAATAGAAATGGTCCTTTGCTAAACCGTCTTTATGGATTATCTCAACCTCTGTTTGATTATTTAATCCAGTATTTAAGCTACTATAAACTCACACCAAAAGAAAGAGCAAACAGACAAAGCACAAGACAACATTTTTTCCATGTAAAAATAAGGTTACAAAAAGCAATTATCAATATCATCGCAGTTGGACGGATAAAGTATAACATTCCCGTTAGCAATCCCAGAAAAAATACTCTTCCATATTGCTTCTTTGCCTTACGATCATTAAATATCCAAGAATCAGAAAAATCTGTAAAGCAATAAAAAGGAAGAGGAGGAATATCGGTATACATGAAAAGAAATAAGGAGAAAACCCAGCCAACAAAAATATAAAGACTGAAAACCTAGATCTGCCGTGCTCTGATTAAAGTATTTCTGACTCCCCTTATACAATATCCAAGCAGTCGCATTAGTATAGAGAATATTTAATCCTTGCATCATCCAAAAAGTGCTGTTGACTCTCCAAATAGATTATAGAAAAACGTTCATAGAAGGAAGAGAGGTGTTATTTGGATTACGTGTAATATAGCTTGAAATTGATGTTTCTTTGAGTGAGTGAAAAGCTCCATTTAACACAACAGCAGCGTCACGCCGAACCAGCAGTTCAGCTGCCCAAATCATATATAAGCTGAAAGACTACTACAGCTACTCATGATCGCCTATTTTATGCCGCATCAAACAATGATATATTTTCAAGACTTGTTTTCAAATAAAAAGCCCCTATCAGAAAGGCACCCAAAATGAGATACCCCCAATAACTCATCTCACTAATATAAAGATTGAAACAAAAACCAATGTAGTACGAGAACTAGCATGATGCAAAATAGAAAACAATAGATGAGTAAATCTTTGACATAGCTCTATTATACCAAATGCCGGACTTTAAGCCATTTTTAAAGGCAATACAAGGACGTTTTTACTGAAAAATGACCTGAATAAGAATCAGACTCATTTTATTTCCCCTGCCAATTTTCTTGGTCATGCTTAAATTTCTCAAGCAAGGCCAATCCCTCAGGGCTGACATAACCTTCTGCTTCAGCAAGAGTGATTAGCTCCGTATAGTTAGAAAGGGTCACTAATTTCACACCCGCATCATTAAAGTTCTTTTTCTGCTTTTGGCAACTCACTAGGCAAAGATGGCTGCTGCTCCAACTCACATCCAGCACCTTCACGTTTCGCTGCAGCAAATTGCATCCAAGACCGATCCACCCGTTGAGATTAAATCCTCAATGACAACCATCTTCTGCCCAGGACGCTACGCGACCTCTCAATTTGATTACCCGCTCCGCGATGCTTTGGTCTTTGCTGCGGATATGGGCAAATGCTGGTCTCATCTTATCAGCAATAATAGCTCCGTGAGGAATGCCTGCTGTCGCAGTTCCAGACAATGACTTCGCATCTGGAAATTCTGCCTGAATCTTTTCAACAAAACCATCCTCAATCAAGGTCCGAGTCTCTGGATAGGCCAAGGTCACTCGGTTGTCCGTATATATAGGTGACTTGATGCCAGACGCCCATGTAAAAGGCCTCTTCTGTCTGCAAATACAGCCTTGATTTTCAATAAATCACGCGCAATCTCTTTTTGCTCAAAAGTCATTTTTTACTCCTTATAAATTTGAAATTATTGCTGCCTATTTCGTCTTTCTAGTTAATCAGAATCTTAACTATTCCACTGCTTCTTAATCCGTGGTAAGCATCCCAAGGATTTTCAGCTTGGATAATTGGACGACCTACTGACAATATAATCACTACCAATTTGATGGGCTTCCTGCAGTGTCATGACCCGTTTCTGATCGCACGCCTTCTGATCCAGCTGGCCGAATCCCTCGGCGTCACACAGAGAAAGTCATTTGCAGTTGCAGCTTTTATCAGTCTCGACTCTTGAGCTGAGCAAACTACGCCATCTAAAACCAGCTCTTTTAGCCTTCCGAGCGTAATTGACAGCAGACTCCTGAACCGTAGTCTGAATGTTTTGGCAATCACGCATATCTTCCTCACTAGTCGAGGTCAGCTGAGTCACAGCAACCAACCCTAGCCTTATCTCCCAAAACCTTCTTGGCTTCGCTCATCATCTCCACACCGCCTGCTGCATGAACCGTCACCATGTCGATGCCAAATGTTCCTAAGACAGACATAGCTGAGCGGACCGTATTGGGAATGTCGTGCAGTTTCAGATCCAAGAAAATGCTGTGTCCAAGACCTTTCAGATAATGTGAACGATTTCTGGACCAATGGCATAAAAAGAATTCCATACCATCCTTTACATATAACTTTTCATCTTCTGGAAAATGCTCCAAGAAAGCTTTGACATCCTCAAAAGAAGGGAAACTCAAGTGCAATAATAGGACGTTCTTCACGCATGAGGGGGAAAATCTCCTTTTTCATTATTAACTTTAAAGAACTCCACTAGAGTATCATATCTCTAAAAACAATCTCAACGATAATCTCAGAAATATAGAAAAACCTTGCCTGAGAGCAAGGTTACACGAAAAATGTGGCAGTATCTCGCCATTCAAAACGTACGATCCTTAGTAGCCTCTCTGGACTTCTTTAAAGGTTATATCTGATCCCATTTTATAGTTTCTAGTCCAATTTGTCAAGAAAAATAGCAACTTATACTTTTTGTCTATTCTAATTATGATAAAATAAATTTATGAGGAATCCAACTACACTATATCATTAAAATTGTCGAAACTGGTAGCATGAATGAAGCCGCTAAACAGCCTTTTTATCACCCAACCAAGTCTATCCAATGCAGTTCGAGATTTGGAAAACGAGATGGGAATTGATATTCTTTTATCCGTAACCCCCAAAGGAATTACCCCTAACCAAAGATGGCATGGAGTTTCTTTCTTATGCTCGCCAAGTCGTTGAACAAAACCCAACTACTAGAAGAACGCTACAAAAATCCTGTTGCTAATCGGGAATTATTTAGTGTATCTGCCCAGCATTATGCCTCTGTAGTCAATGCCTTTGTCTCACTTCTAAAAAGAGCGATATGGAGATACGAACTCTTTCTCCGAGAAACCTGTACTTGGGAAATTTTATTGACGATGTCAAAAATTTTTCGTAGTGAAATCAGCGTCCTCTTTCTCAATAGTTACAATCGAGATGTCCTATCTAAGATGCTAGACGACAATCACTTAATTGCGACTCAGCTATTTGATTGCCTCAACCCTCATATTTTGCGTCAGCAAAAGTAATCCACTAGCTAGAAGAAAAATCGTTCAATTATCTGACTTAGAAAATTTCCCTTATCTTAGCTATGCGATCGAGGAACGCACAATTCTTTTCTACTTTTCGAAAGAAACCCTTTCTCAAGAACATCACAAAAATCGATTGTCGTTAGTGACCGTGCAACGCTTTTTCAATCTCTTGATCGGTCTGGATGGTTATACAATCGCAACTGGTATTCTGAACAGTAATCTCAATGGAGACAATATTGTTTCTATCCCACTTGATATTGATGACCCTATCGAACTCCGTCTACATCAAGCACGAGAAAGCTAGTCTATCCAAAATGGGTGAAAAATTTATTGAGTGACCTAATTGAAGGTTCAGTTTAACAAATATTAAAATATCATGAGGCTGGGACAAAAAGTCCTAGCCTCTCAATTGTCTTTTGGATTGTCGAGCAAGACGCAGTGGTTGAGTGGGTTTCACTACGCTGATTTCATCAGCTTTTACAGCCCCTACTCAACTCCGAGTGCGGGAGAGTGGGAAAACTGAAATGAAATTCTAACGAATTACCGATTTCTGTCCCACTCTCATTTTTATGTGAATTTTAATAGGTCTCATACTAAAATGGCTCAAAAACACCCGATATTGAGTTGCCCCCAAAATTAGATTTCACGTCTAATTTTTAGAACAATCAATAACAGGTGCTTACATCTAATTTCAAATTATGCTTCAGCAATCAGCGTTTCCAATCCAACTTTCATCATGTCAGTAAAAAGTTGTTTGGCGCTCTTCTGCCGTTGTATCTTCGTCTGGATTGACCAAGCTATCAGAAATTGTCATGATTGCTAGGGCCTGCACTTGATGTTGAGTAGCCAGTATTAAAAGCGCTGCCGCCTCCATCTCGAAACTGCCCGTCACTCCCATTTGTCTAACTCTATATTTTTCTCAAAAATAATTCGAATAAAATACATCTGATGACAATACATTTCCTACATGAGTCGTCATACCAAGATCCCAGCAATGTGATGATAGCTTTATCTAGTCGATCAAAGTCAGCAATCTGCGGAAAAATCATACTGAGGGCCAATCGTTGCGAATGATGTTAGAATTAGTCGCAGCCTTGTGCTAAGACTAACTCTCGGACGATGGACGTCAGCATTCAGACGCATCCCAGTCCCAACACGGATTAACTGCACACCATAGTCGACGATTAATTCCCTCGCAAATAGAGATAGATGGCATTCCCATACCAGTTCCCACTGACAGATGATACGTTGTCCCTGTAAGTACCAGTATAACCAAACATATTGCGAACTTCATTGAAGCAAACAGCATCTTCTAAAAATTTTCTGCGATGAATCTTTGCACGTAGTGGATCCCCAGTAGGAGAATTTTGTCAGCAATTTCTCCTCGCTGAGCGGCGATATGAATACTCATATTTTTAAATATAAAGCTCATCTAAAACCCATATAAAAAGAAGATTGTTTTGTAAAATTATCTTTTTATACTCATTTTAAGACAGAGCACCCCTTTCCTATTATTTGATAATCAATTTATTATAATTCTGCTAAAATAGCCTTAACAAATCCTTTTGAAGTTTTCCTTAATCCTCTGTCACTTCTACTACCCTCAGCATGATTAAGCCTCGCTTTGAAACCTGCAGCAAAGTTGGTTATCGCTGAAATTCCAAGCACTTTAAGGCCAGAGGAGCCGCTATGATAACTTCTGGAACAGTGGACATGCCAACTGCACTAGCATTCCTAATGTTTTAAAAGCACGAATTTCAGCAGGGCGTCTCTATAAGCTGGTCCGGATACAGCAATATAAACCCCTCTTGTAAATCAATTCCCAGCTTCTATACAGCAGTGCTTTCTCACGATAAGCTTGAGTATAGGCATCTGACATATCAGAAATCTAGGACCAAACTCATCCCAGCTTTGCACCAATCAAAGGATTTTGCCCTGTCATATTGATATGGTCTGAAACAGCCATAAGCGTACCAGGACTATAGCCGATACCACCTGGCTGCATTAGTGACAATAACTCCTGTCGCTCCAAGAGCTTTCATGAGCACGGACAGGAAAAGTCACGACATCCATTGGCTCCTCTCATAAAATGGAAACTGTCCTGTAGTGCCAAGACTTTACGTCCTGCCAAGTCTCCATAGACTAATTTACCTGCGTGACCAACAACAGTTGAGCGACCCCAGTTTGGAATTTCTGCTACAGTCGAGACTAATAGCATTTTCAAGTTTCCGATGCCAACTCTCCCAAACCAGATCCTAGAATCAGGCCAAACTCAGTTTATCATTCCTTTTTCTTTTCAGAAACACCGCTGTCTTTGATTTTTCAGATAATATTGTCAAGTAAAATATTTCCCCTCTTATATCGCTTATACCAATTTGTCCAGTGCTTTCTGTAATCATCGCCTTGTCCACCCGAGTTTCTCAGCAACGGTAGCTGAGATATCTGCAAAGTGTCCGGACAGGAAATATGACGTGGCCGCTCAGCGATTTTTCCGAAGACCAAGAGCGGAATGTACTCACGAGTGTGGCCAGTTCCGGCATAGGTAGGGTCATTACTATGGTCAGCAGTAATCGTGAGCAAGTCATCTCACTGCATATTTTCAATGATTACTGGGATGCGTGCGTCAAACTCTTCTAGGCAGTCACGGTAGCCATGTGGATCGCGGCGGTGACCATAAAGAGCATCAAAATCAACAAGATTAGTAAATGAGAAACCTTCTTTGAAGTTTTTCGTCTTTCAGGGCTTTGACCAAAGTATCTACACCGTGATTGTTAGACTTATTATGGCCCATATCATGATTGATACCAGCGCCGTTGAAGATGTCGTTAATCCCTACCAACCGCATAAGTAGCAATTCCTGCTTCATTGAGCTTATCGAGAACAGTTGAGCAAATGGAGATACCGCCAAATCACGCTCGATTAGCTGCACGAGTGAAGTTGCCTGGCTCACCTACATAAGGGACTGAGCAATGATACGTCCCAGAAGTGCAGGGCGTTCCAAGGTAATTGAGCGGGCGGAATTCACAGATACGATAGAGCTCTTTCAGAGCGAATCACTCTTCGTGTGCTGCAATTTTGCAATACTGGATCGGCAGAGGTGTAGATGATTAACTCGCCTGTTTCCATCCGACGAGGACCAGAGTCATCACTAACCGCACATGTACCAGGTATGGCTTTAGTTAGCCCCACGAATGACCTTTCTCGACCAGAAGACTCTTCAATCTGAGTCAGGCTTTCCTTCTGGGAAGCCATTCCAGAAAGTATCAAAAGGCTCAGTAATATTGAGACCATGATTTCCAGTGTCCTGTCATCGTGTCTTTTCCAAGAGATACTTCTTCCAGCTTGGTATAGTAACCGTTAGGATTTTCTTCTTGAGGAACTGTCTTCAAAGGAACAGGACGCTCTGATATTTCCTAGACCGATTTTAGCCATATTTGCACATCTCAGTCCTACACGTTTTGGAAATATGTCCTAGAGTATCTTGAAGCACCGTCTGGTCACCTGCGTTGACAAAGTTATTAGCATCTGGCTTGCAGCACCGATACCAACTGAGTCCATAACTACACAAGTGGATACGATTAAATTTTGAATCAAAAACCTCTTTCTATTTCTTAGCTTCAAAACCTGTACCCCATTTGGGAAGCTACAATGACTTTTATCAACCGATCTGATTAGAAAAGTCCATGTTCGACTACTCCAACCATATGGTCCAACTCTCGGCCAAACGCTGCAGGATTTTCTATACACTAAGATCTAAATCAATAATAAAATTCTTCATATCTGTAACAGCGCTGACCGTCTTTCTGACGAAAAGCTGGCTTGTAGCCAAAATGTTCAAAAGCGACGGAAAACTTGTTCCACCATGTTGGACAACTTCAACTGGTAACTTGAAGGTCCCTAATTTTTCTACTAGTTTACTATCAGTCTACCACCCAGATGATGTTTTTGTCGGAGTTGCCACAACCTTCTCCATAAGAAGGGCTCCTCCTCCACCTTGATACCGTTAAAATCTGGGATCGACCTCGTCAGCTCCATCAACAGTAACATCAACCTGCAATGACTTCATCAATAGACTTGAGTGGAATTCCAATCCTTCTGCCTGACTACTGAGTTACACTTGAGGTAGTTACCGCAGTAATCTTCAAACCTTCTTCTTTAATTCGACGGCAATCTTCAACAAAATGACAGGCAGTCGATCCTGTTCAAGACCGACAACCATACGTCTGTCACAGTACTCAGCAGCTTTAACACCAGCCATCTTCTTGAGATTTTCCATTTTTGAACTCCTTTTATATTTTTCAGACATTAAAAACATGTAATCTTGCTAGATTTTGTCCAAAGTTAAATAGAATCAATCTATTTTCATTTATACTGCGATTATTTTGCAACATGAAAGCATTTTTCGTTTTACTTCCATCATGTTATCTTAAAACAATCCAAAAACCTTGCTACTCACTATTTTACGTTACAATTAGGATAATGAATTTTAGAAATACAAGGAACAGAGCTCGCATGATGCAGAATTTGATACGATTGTAGCGATTTCGACACCTCTTGGAAAGGTGCTATCGGTATCGTCAGACTAGTGGCACTGACAGCTTTGCCATTGCCCAAAAATCTTCAAAGGAAAAATCTTAGCTGCAGTAGCCAGTCACACGCTCAATTGCGGCCATATCGTCGATCCTCAAAGCCAGAAGTATTGGATGAGGTTATGATTGGCGCTATGAGATCAGCTAAAAACTTTCACACGTGAGGACATCATTGAGATCGATACCCACGGCGGGATCGCACTCACCAACGAAATCCTACAATTAGTTATTCGAGAGGGAGCCAGAATGGCAGAGCCTGGCGAATTTACCAAGCTGAGCTTTTCTCCAACGGCCGTGTGGATCTAACCTCAAGCTGAGGCGGTTATGGATATTATCCGTGCTACAGACGGGATAAAGCGATGAACAATGCTGTTAAACAGCTAGATGGCTCTCTCCAATCTTAATAGCAGCACCCGTCAGGAAATCCTAACACTCTAGCTCAGGTCGAGGTCAGCATTGACTATCCTGAGTATGAGCGATGTGGAAGAGATGACAACGCAACTTATGCGAGAAAAACCATTGAATTTGAGGCATTACTAAGCAACCTTCTCAAGACGGCTCGTCGAGGTAAGAGATTTTACGAGAAGGTATCTCAACTGCAATCATTGGACGACCTAATGTTGGAAAATCAAGCTTACTAAACAATCTTCACGTGAAGATAAAGCTATCGTAACCGATATTGAAGGACGACTCGCGACATCATCGAAGAGTATGTCAATATCCATGGCATCCCTCTCAAACTAATCGATACCGCGAGGATTCGTGAAACGAATGACTTAGTAGAACAGATTGAGGGTCGAGGCGCTCTAAAAAGCCCTGCAGGAAGCGGACCTAGTTCTCTTAGTCCTCAATGCTAGTGAAACTCTGACAGACCAAGATAAACATTACTTTGAAATCAGCCGAGACAGCAATCGCATTGTCCTGTTAAATAAAACCGACCTTGAAGAAAAGATTGAGCTGGATCGACTGCCAGCTGATGTGATCAAGATTTCTGTCCTCCATAATCAAAATATTGATAAGATTGAAGAACGCATCAATCAAATCTTCTTTGAAAAATGCTGGGATCTGTAGAGCAAGACGCAACCTATCTGTCCAATGCCCGCCACATCTCTCTAATTGAAAAAGCTCTAGAAAGCCTGCAAGCCGTCAACCAAGGCTTGGAAATGGGGATGCCAGTTGATCTTCTTCAAGTCGATCGACCCGTACTTGGGAAATCCTCGGTGAAATCACTGGTGATGCCGCACCAGACGAGCTCATCACCCAACTCTTCCAGTCAATTTTGTTTAGGTAAATAAAAAGGTTTAAAAACCTTTTTATTTACCTAGAATAAGTCCTGCAATCAAAGGACTAACAAAAACATACATCAGACCAGTCACACCAATAGCTAAGCCTGCCATTGCACCTTCTACTTGACCATATTTAAAGGCTGCACCTGTTTCCGACAGCATGACCAGTCCCAAGTGCTAAGCCAATTGCACAGTATGATCTTCTATTTTTAGCCATTTTAAAATAGTTGGTCCCATGACACTTGTCAAAAATCCTCTGTCGCTACAACAACCACTAAAGTAATCGTTGTAATACCTTGCATTTTATCCACAATTCCAACAGCCATAGCTGTAGTAACGAGACTTAGGGAAAAGTGAAATTACTAGAAAAATCCATTCCAAAAAGTTTTTGCTACAAGCGCAGTGAAAGTCGTATTCACTAAAACCGAAAGAAAAATACCCTAGCAAAAATACTTCTAGCATGATGTTTCATCAGATGAAATGTTTTATAAAGCGGAATACCGAGTGCAACTGTTGAAGGTACGATCAGATTATTTAAGTAAAGCTCCCCAACATAGTAATCTTTTATAAGGAATTTTAGTAATGCTCCAGAAAAGAATAACTAGAATTGTTGCCAGTAATAATGGTGTTGTCAAAGGATGAGGGAAACGCCTAAAAATAAGCATTCAATGAGAGTAAGCTAGAATAGACAGAGCTAACCCAAACAATGGATTTGTAAAATATATTAGTCATGCTTTACCCTCCTCCTTCGTAATCTCCTTCATAACGCCTCTTGATAAACTGTACTGTAAAAAGCAACTCACTATCACATTTAAAACAATAGCCACGAATATAATCAAGACAATTGGAAAAAGATAAGGGGCGATGAGATGAAACTTGTCCATAATTCCTACAGCTGCAGGTAAAAATAGAATCGTCATATTAGCTAACAAAATGGCTGACCATATTTACATGACGAAGACGTAACCATTTGAATTGCAAAGCCAAAAACAAAATAGATCGAGCCAATAATACTTCGAGGAATCGGCAAGTGAAAAATATTTGAAATCCCTCACCAATTAAAAAGAAATAGAAAAATAATCATTAATTGCACATATAATTTCATGAAGACACCCTCACTTTTCTAAGTAACAGTCTACTACTTTTCGAAAAGATTTCAATATATTTTACAAAATAAAAGCAAAAATAATCAAGCTACTATTTTAGGAAATCAGAAGCGTCAATATTATTCCTAAGTGTATCAATCACTTATCAGATTTGTCCAACAAAAACGTCACGTGACGCTTTTGAATATTACGAGACAGATCTGAAGTTCACGCACGCTTTTACACGCCTGCGGTTTCCAACACAGCCTCTTAAGCCTCTTGAGTAATCTTCCATTTTATGCATGGAGCCGGTGGAGTCGAACCCACGTCCAAACACCTGCCAACACATTTGTCTACAACCATAGGTTATGTATTCTTTTAACTTCATTCTGACACATAACTCAAGCCAAAATCAAGCGAGTCTATTCATCTCTTGTAAAATCCCTAGACAAAGATTTTTACCGTAGCTACTAATAATAAGACCTATCATCAGACACAAGCAATCCGAATCAGGTCACGCTGGCTGGTTTTTAGGCAGCTAAAGCGTAAGAAGTATTATTTTTGCAGTTATATTTAACTGGCGTTTTACATCCGCTAGATGAGTCGCAAAATGTATCGCATAATGCCTGTCAGAATCCGTAACGACCCCCAAGACAATGAATATATTATAACATATTTCATAGAAAAATGCAATTTTTATAAAAAGAACTTTTACTTTATCGGCTTTTTTAGACATAAGGCTACTAAGAAAATCTCATTTAAGATTTCCTATCAAACTCATCATCAATCGTCTCATTTATCAATATTTTTTTACATAAAAATGAGGCTCAAGACTTATCATCTTAACCTCTCTATTTTTATCTAATTCCCAATGCAATTCTTGCATAACGACTCATTTTTCGACCGTCCAAGCGGGGGTACCATACTAGTTTTACTTCTACTTTTGAGTAACTGGAATCTCTCCTAAAGCGTCGTGAATTTGGTCAGTCAAAGATCGAGCTAAAAGGACATCCCATAGTAGTTAGCGTCATATCAATTTCTGTTTCACCATTCTCTCCGTTAAAACGAATTTCGTGAATCAAAGCCCTAAATTTTACAATATCAATCCCAAGTTCAGGGTCAATGACTTGCTCTAAACTTTCAAGGATGCGATTTTTAATGCCATCTATTTCTTCTGGTGTATAGAGTTTTTCTGCCATTTCATCATCTCCTCATTGTGTAATTCTAATCTTTGAAATAAAATCTCGAAGGTTTTACTGCAGCTCGGATGACGCAGTTTGCGAAGTGCTTTAGCCTCAATTTGTCGAATCCGTTCATGAGTGACATTGAAAGACCTTTCCTACATCTTCCAGCGTCCGCATTTTCCATCATCCAGACCAAAGCGTAGGCGCAGACGTTCTCCTCGCGGTCTGTTAGCGTATCCAAGACTTCATCCAGCTGCTCACGGAGAACGACACGAGTTGTGTAGTCCACTGGATTTTTCAATCACTTCATCTTCAATAAAAATCACCAAGATGGCTGTCATCTTCTTCACCGATTGGTGTCTCTAATGAAACAGGCTCTTGTGCAATCTTTTAGAATTTCACGAACCTTATCTGGTGTCATATCCATGCGTTCAGCAATTTGTTCTGGAGTTGGGTCTTGTCCCAATTCTTGTAAAAAGATTCCGTTGTTCACGGACTAATTTATTGATTGTTTCAACCATGTGAACCGGGATACGAATCGTACGAGCTGATCTGCAATCGCGTGTAATAGGCTTGACTGGATGCCAGGTTGCATAAGTCGAGAACTTAAAAGCCCTTAGTATAGTCAAACTTATCAACGGCCTTCATGAGGACCCATATTTCCCTCTTGAATCAAGTCAAGAAACTGCATACCACGTCCCACATAGCGCTTCGCAATCGAAACGACCAAACGAAGGTTGGCTTCTGCCAGTCGTTGCTTAGCTTCTGTACTCTCCTTGTTCAACTAAGATAGCCAATTCTTGTTCCTCTTCATTTGTTAAAAAGTGGTACAACACCCTATCTCCTTTAGATACATACGGACTGGGTCATTTACTTTAGCTGAATTACTTCCTAGCAACTCCTCATCAGTTAGCTCAGCTTCCTCTTCTTCGGTATTTAACACTCAGGCACTTGGATTGCCTTCCTTATCTGCGATCGAAATACCGGCATCCTGAATACGTTGCAACAAATCTTCAATGCCATCTGCATCTAAAGTAAAAGGAATAATTAGGGCATCGTTGATTTCATCATCAACTGCTGTACCTGCTTGTTTGTGATTGCGGATAAAATTCCGCAACTTGTACATCAAATGTTGTTACTTCTTTGTTTGTTTTGGCCATTCCTACTCCATTCTTCTTTTTGAGCAATCAATCGTTCCAATTCTTCGATTGCTGTGTCAACATCACCATTGTGAGACGCTTCGCGAATCTTTTTACTAATTAATTGATTCTCCCTGCGGAGCAATTCTCTATTTCGAATAGACTCTACTTCTATCAATTCATTATCTGCAACTTCTTCTGGCAAGTCTTCTTCCAGCATAAGATACCATGCATGTTGTACATGCTCAGGCAGTCTCTGATAGATGCTTGTGGAGTGACTTCACCATTTTCACAAAGAATCCGATACAAGACCTGTAATTCAGGTGTATCAAAATTAAAAATCTTCTCTTAATCGATAGTCGTTCAAAATCATCGGATGAGGTCATCATCCGGTTAAAAAGATGGTTCTCCGCTTTTACTAGACGAGATAATTGCTTTGAAACTGCAGACTGATCATAAAGGCAGATTGTTGATACAGCTGTTCATGCTGACTTTGTCGATTTGTCAAACGATGATTATTCACCGTTTGCTCTATCTGCGGATAGTCAAAGTCTGGCAAAAGCTCTGCTAACATGTAAATATACGAGTTCTGAGCTGTAATAGATGATGTTTGCGCAATAATTGGCGCCATTTTTCAACAAACTCAATCTGCGCTTGCAAATTTTCTAGATTTTCCGGCTTCAAATACCGAATTAGAAATTCTGCATTACTTATTCTCGTTTTGGTTAATAAATACTGCAAATCTTCAACAGAGTTTTTCTGAATGTATTCATCAGGGTCCATATTATTAGGAATAGCAACAATTTCGACCGCTAATTCTTTTAGCACATCCAATGCCTTAACAGTCGCAGCTTGACCAGCCTTATCGCCATCATAGACCAAAACAACTTTTTACAATATTTACTTAAGTGTTGAACATGTTCATAAGTCGAGCAGTTCCCATCGAAGCAACAGCATTTTCAACTCCTGCACGATAAGCAGCACTAACATCCATAAAACCTTCCATCAAATAAACTTCATGTGTCTTCTTGAGAGTAGGCTTTGCCTTATCTAAATGATATAGTTCATAGCTTTTTATTGAAAATAGGAGTACTGCGACTATTTTTATATTTAACTTGATGGTCATTGGAAGAGTACGATCTCTTCCAAATCCTTCCTGAAAAAGCTACCACCCTGCCCCATATCATTTGATAGGAAACATAATACGATTTTTGAAAAGCATCATAAACTTGATTATTCTCTCAGATATGTTAAACAAGCCAGAATCTACGATAGTCTCTTCATTAAACTTCTCTACCATGCTTTGGTAAAGAAAAAGTCCCTTCACTCGGAGCTAGACCTATTTGAAAGTGCTTGATGATGTCATCTGTCAAACCACGCTGAGTATAAAATAGGACCCATTCTTCTTCCATTTTGTCGTCATCAAAAACGGCGTGATAGAACTTAGTAGCTTCTGTGTGGATGTCGAACAGAGCGATGAGGATGCTCATACTTTGCTGCGTGAAATCTTGATATCCTAGCCAGTCGAATATCGATAGCTCAGCAATGATCTTGTCTGCATCCATGAAAGGAACACGCCGATAATCCTCGATAAACTTAAAAACATCTCTCGACTTTGCCACAACCAAAACAGTGATAAAACCGCTTTTCTTCTACGACGTAAAGGAAGGTGTCTTTTCTCCATGAAATGGACAGAGTCCAAGAAACATTAGCCCCGTTTGGTTGAAAGCGACGACTTCTCCTATGACTTCGACGATATTGACGCTGTTAATCTCAGAAATGACTTCTTTATCAACTGCACAATTCCAATCTATCATAGAATGCTAACTTATTTTACTAACTAAACCAAAAAGTAAAATCACACCTATGAAAGTGATCTCTATTCTACTTTTTTCTTATAGGCAAATACTTACAAATTTTTATTTTCATTATGTAATCTGACTTTAATTAAGGAGATAGAAATGTTAAAAGAGTTAAAAACTTTTTACTTCGCTGGAAATGTTGTTGATTTAGCTGTTGCCGTTATTATCGGTGCTGCTTTTGGTGCAATTATTTACCTCGTTAGTAAATAGTTTATTACACCACTTATTTTACATCTGCTTTAAAGCGCAGCTGGTGTTGGATAAATGCAGAAATTGACTTGGAATGGCGTTGCATATGGAAACTTCCTAAGTGCTGTTATCAACTTCCTTATCATTAGTACTGTACTTTTCTTCCGCAGTCAAGCAGCTAGAAAAACTCAAAGCTTTTGGTACAAGAAGCTGCTATCGAAAAAGCACCTGCTCCAACTTGAACTTGAAGTTCTTCAAGAAATCAAAAACTTTACTTGAAAGAAATAATAACCTAAAAAGATACGAAAATTTCAGATCTTTTTAATCAACTACTGACCCTATCACGAACAAAAACAGCCCTAAGAGCTACTCATTTCAATTAAATTTTTGCGCT
>BNJV01002884.1_pt1 | contig 149865 bp, 232 predicted proteins | sample 8540591 | NCBI WGS metagenome assembly BNJV01 (sample SAMD00202457, study PRJDB9452) | human saliva metagenome | host: Homo sapiens
AACTATTATACACCTTTTTTTCTTTATTTGTAACTGAACCTCCCACGACTGACACCCTACGAGTGCTAGAGTTGCGGGTTCCAAAATCTTTAAAAATATTTAAAAATTTTTCTAAGAGTTTGATAGCTTTACACTACCCTTATTCTTTTAGGTGTGTTCAGCTCACCTCTATTGTATAGGACACTTAAGTCCACAACTTTACTTTTTCTTAGAATATTTAATGCTCCATTACAATCTGCATTTATGAGTTTACCTGTACTTGTTTGATATAGTCCTCTTTTTATTCTTTTTCCACTGAATATATATTCTTGCGGATTCTCTTTATCATATATTGAATTTCATCTCCATCAAAAGAAACTTGCTTTTTGACGTATAACTCTCTTCTTGTAGTTTAAATTCTATTCCATATAGCTTACATAGATATATTAATTTATCTCTAATTTTCCATACGGTATATTTACAAAATTTTGATTATTTATACTTCCAATATTTGAATTTCTTTGAAAATCTTCATTATATCCTAGAACTAGTTTTCCTATATCATTATTAAGACAATAATTTACAATTGTTCTTGATGCTTTTGAAAGATAATCATTTATACGATTATTTCTCTTTCTAGTTATTCTCTTTTGTCTTAATGTTATGCACTCAATTTTTGCTTATCTTTTTATACTTTGTAATTTTGCATTTATCTTATTATAGTATTGATTAATAGATTTTAATTTTCTACCATCTATTATGAATGAAGCTCCAGTATTTTGTAACACAAGTACAAAGATTATCTATACCTAAATCAATTCCTAGTACATTTTCTTTATCTAATTTCCTTTGAACTTCTTTTACCTCATAAATGTATTGAATTTCAAAGTACCTAGAATGTTGTTTTTTGGTATTATTCTAATTTCTTTTATCTTCTTGTCTTTTAATACTGATGGTAGCTTAACTTTAACTTCCTGATGAGTTTTCTTAAAAGAATTTGAATAAGGAACTATCAGCATATCATCTTTTAATCTAACAAAACCTATAACAAGAGTTGTAAAACCATCTTTATCAAGATAATTAGGTAGTTTTTATTTTACTGTTATATTGACCATTCTTGCAAGTTTTAAAAGTGCAAAGAATGATTTAAAACTTTCATCTACTTCTTTTTAAAATTTGTTGAGCCATATTAGAATTTAACTTCTTGTAATTCTCACTATTTTTAAGCATTTTTATAGTTTTCATTATAGCTTAAATACTTTCTATTTTTAAAAATAGTGTTGTCTAACATTATATATAGCTTGATTCTTTAAATTCTTAGCTATATGGCACAAATATTTTAAGTTTTTAAACTCTTTTTTTACTAAGATGTTTTTACTTGTTGTTTTAATGTTAAATACATATATAATCACCTCCTTTTCATCAGAGATATTATACCATATATTCTACATTTTATCTACTAAAAAGTAATATTTTTATTTATTTTTAAATATTTTTTAAAAGTTTTTAAAACCCCACAACAGTGGGAAGCGTCGTTCACATAAGTTCGCTACTACTTATGCAGTTCTCTTGGCATATACTCCTTAATAAATTAAGAAGATTAGCCTTTGAACTTCTTGTTATCTCTAACAAGCACAGACTATATCTTATCCATAGTGTATCTCAACACCTTAGGCGAAACCACTTCCAATACCAATCACTTGTATTGTACTCCCTCACGAGGGATAGTCGTTGAACTTTCCTTTTTAGGCTTAGCTGCTGATTGTCTATTATCATAATGTTTAGGATTTAACCTTGCACCATCTAATATATTTTTTCTGCTTTCCTTTACCATCACACTGCCTCCATCTCCTTAACTTGTTAAGGAGTAGGATTACTATGTTGTGGTCATACTAGCTTTTAAGAGTTCCCAGCAATTCAGTTTCTTTGTTGCACGGTTTTTGCTCCGTGTCTACATACAAGTTTCCCTATATGTCTTACTAAAAATCTTCGTGCAATTCATACTCTACGAGTACATGTCTTATGACTAACACCCCTACGAGTGCTAGAGTCCGAGTGTTCTTGCACTATTTAATAAAAAGAGACTATAAAAAGTAAAAATAGTTCGTTACTGAGTAAATTTCTTAACGATAAAAAAATCAAGAATTCGCTGTAATTTCAGAAACTCGCTACGCTCAGACACTCCGATAATTACTCGGCTCATTCTATTTGATTTTTATCTAAAATTTCCATTCGTAACTCACTTATTTTTTTACTTTTAAATATATAAATCTCCTTATTTATACAAAAATATTATTTAAAAGTATAAAAGTTTATCATATTCTCCATTAGCTTTTATTTTATCAAGAGCTGTATTGATTTTATCTAATAACTCTTTATCGTTTTTTTCTAACAGCTATAGCATAGTCTTCTTCTTCAGCAGGTATAGAAGCTATAACAAATTGTTTATTATTAGCAGTATATTTTTGCAGGTTCTGAATCAAGAACTACAGCATCAACTTTATTTTGAGAAAGTGCCATGATAGCAGCATAAGAAGCATTGAATCTTTCAACTTTTTACACCTTTGATTTCACTTACAACAGTGTCTCCTGTGAATCCTAACATAACTCCAACTTTTTACCTGATAAGTCTTTAAAACTTTTAAAGATTTGTCAACACCTTTAGTTATAACAACTTGTTTAGCTTTGAAATATGGTTTAGAGAAAGCAACAGCTTTTTCTTTTCAGGAGTTGCAGACATTCCAGCTATAACCATATCAACTTTTTTTAGTTTTGTAGAGCAGGTAATAAACCATCAAATGCCATATCTTGCACTTTGAATTCTAAACCAGTTTCTTTTGAAATAGCATCTAATAAATCTATATCAAAACCTACAACCTTATCAAGGTATTCAAAAGGTGCAAAATTCAGCATTTGTTCCAACATATACAACTTTGTTTTTAGTAAAAAGCAGAAACAGAGATAACAACAGACAATAAAGACATCAACATTAACTTAAAAATTTTTCATAACAATCACTCCTTAATATTTATAATTTTTATTTGTTTAAAACCTTATTTTAAGAAATCTTTAATTCTTTCATTTGTAGGATTTTTCCAAAAATTCTTTAGGTGAACAATCCTCAATAATTTCACCTTTATCCATAAATAAAATTCTATTACCAACATTTCTAGTAAAGCCCATTTCATGTGTAACTATAAGCATAGTCATACCTTCTTTTTGCAAGATCTCTCATAACATCAAGAACTTCTTTTTATCATTTCAGGATCCAGTGCAGAAGTAGGTTCATCAAAAAGTATAACTCTGGCTTCATAGCTAAGGCTCTTGCAATAGCTATTCTTTGTTTTTGTCCACCCTGATAATTGAGTAGGATAAGAATTAGCCTTATCTGATAGTCCAACTTTCTCAAGTAAAGAAAGTGCATATTTTTCTGCTTCTTTGCTTTCCTTTTTAACCATTATAGGAGAAAAGTAAGATTATCTAAAACTGTCATATTAGGAAATAGATTAAAGTGTTGAAACACCATACCAACTCTTTCTCTAACTTTGTTGATATCAGTATTTTTATCCATTAAATCCATACCATCTATAGATATGTCCTGAAGAAGGTTCTTCTAATTTATTGATACATCTTAGAAAAAGTTGATTTTTCCACTTCCAGAAGGTCCAATTATAGAGATAATTTCACCTTTTTATTTCTAGTTGAGATATTTTTAAAACTTCTAAATCTCCAAAAATTTTTATATAAATTAGTTATATTAATCACTTACTTTTTAACCCCTTTCAACTTTTTCTCATAAATACAGTGAAAATTGATGTCAAAATTAAATATATAAATCAACAGCAAGTAGAGGTTCAACTCCTCTATATGTTTGGCTAGTTATAATACTAGCTGATCTTAATAAGTCAATTCCACCAATAAATCCAATTATTGAAGTTTCTTTCAATAAAGTTATAAACTCACTTACAAGAGCAGGTAGGATATTTTTAATAGCTTGAGGTACAATAATTTTTTCTCATAGTTTGAGAATAGCTAAGTCCTAAAAGCTCTTCCTGCTTCCATTTGACCTTTATCTAATCCTTCAATACCAGCTCTTATAATTTCTGCAACATAAGCTCCTGAGTTAAGTCCAAAAAGCTATTCCACCTATAACTAGTATAGGAGTTTCTCTGAAAAGCTCCAACAAAAATTAAGTTTGCAAGTATCATAAGTTGTACAACTACTGGTGTTCCTCTTATAACATCTATATAGATATATGCAATTTTTGACAAAGGATTAAAGTTTTCAAGAAATTTGATCCTTTTAAATGGATACCAATGAGATAGCTTCATAACTGCTAATAAAAAGTCCTAATACTATACCTAAAATTGCTGAGAATAATGTGATACCTATTGAAAAAATAACTCCATCGACGATATACATATATCTGTCATCTGTTAAAAAGGTATCTTTTTAAAAATTTCTAAATACTCCATTCTGACCCCCTAAGTTAAAAATAAGAATAAAAAGGAAATAAATACATATAGTATTTTAAATTTCCTTATCTATAAACAAAAATAATATAAAATAAAAAAACACAGATATACTAGCATCTGTGGTAAACTTTTAATTATAAATCAAAAGACGTATAAAAGCTAAGCTAATATAAATAGATAAGGTTACTTTATTAAATTTTTATCTTTCCTTATCATTCTTCTCCTTAGCATAACTTCCTTCTCCTTTCAATTATTTTTAACATTATATTATTATGTTTAGTAAAAGTCAAGGATTTTAATAGGCTTATAAAAAAATTTTTGTTTTCTATAAGCCTATTCCTTAAACATTATTAATTTTTAAATGTACTTCACTATCTCTTATTTCATTTATAACTTCTTTAAACTTTGACATTGTTACTTCTTTTCCATCTGTTCCATTATATCCCTACTAAGACTTTCTTGTTTTCATATTCTTTTTGATAGATAATTCACATAGAAAACATAGAAATCTATTTCTTCAAAATTTATATCTTTAGATATTTCTAAATCTTTTATCGCTTCACTATCTCTATTGATTATGAAATTATTATCTTTTTCAGATATAAATAATTTTTCCTCATCAAGTATTTTATTTAAAATATAACTATATCTTTTCATCCAATGAATAATTATATTTCTCACTTAAATTTTCCTTTTTCCACATTTTCTACTTTTTATATGTTCTTCAATTTCATTTTGTGATTTCAGCAATTTCATGTTCACTTAGCTTATAGCCAAAAAGCATATATCTATCTTCAAATTCATTTTTCTTTTTACTCTAAATTTTATATTTTTTTAATAAATCTGTGAAACGAAAAAATGGATAATTTTTACATAGCTCTTTTTCATAATATATTTTTCTTATATCTTCTAATTTTATTACTTTTGAATAATAACAAAAATAATATATATTTTTTAAAAATTAAATTATTTTCTTTTATACATAAAATTTCTTTAGAAGAACCTGAAATTGCTTCTGAATAAAAGAAAGATAAAAATGGAAAACTTCAATAATAAATTTTATTATTTTTACTTAATGAAATTTCTCTGAAGTTATACATTCCCAAATATATATATATGCTATATAAAATAAGAAATATTATAGTTTTTAGAATTATTCCTGATATTGAGTATCTTGTTATGGAATATTCATCAGTATTATTAATTTTTCTTTGTTATAACTTTTCATCATTTTTTATTCTCCATTTTTCGTAAGAATTCTTGATAATAGTAAAAATTTCTATTATTTCTTTTTCTAATTGCCCCTCTCATAGCCTCATAAATCTTTCCATCATTATTTTGATGAAAGATATCTCTCCTACTTTATTTATATATTTTTTTATTATATTTAATTTCCTTGATTTCTGAATACAGAAATAATCTTGTTTTTCCTATCTCTATTTTTATCTTCATATAAAATAATTTTTATTTTTATAAATAAGGTTCTAATCTATAAGAAATAATAAATAGTACATAAAAATAATCCATAAATAATTGTAAATTTTATCATTAGCTATAAATAAAATAATGTATAGGAAAATAAAAATCCATAGAAATACGTGAAAATTCAAAATTGTAAGATATTTGTTTAATAATTCTTCATCATAAGCAATACAAGTAAAATCTTCTTTTTAGTCACAGTTTTCATTGAAAATCTCCTAGTCATAATATCCTTCAGCACGAAAATTTTTGTAGTCTGTCAATAGCTTTTTAAAAGCTTTCATATTATTAATTTCTTCATGATGTTCTTCTAGATAATTTAGCATAAATTTTATTTCTTCTAAATTTGGTTCTTTTTGGGATTAGGATTTATAGCTGTTTTTCTATATATTTTTCCTTCAGCAGTATTATTAAGCTTTTTGACCACACAGCACCACTCACATCTAAACTAATATGCACTTCTCCCTTAATATATTCAACATTAAAAATTTTATTCATATCCAGACCTTTTGGATGCTGATATTCTTGCACCAGCAAAAATTTTTATCTTTAGATAGATTGAAGTGTAGATCTCCTCCAAAAATTGCAAAACTTCCTCCTATAGTTCCAACAATTCCATTTAAATCTTCTGGTTTGTTTACATCTTTAAAATAAGCTCCACTTATCCCAACTCCTACAGCAGGTGTCCCTAGACCTATTCCAGCATCAACTGTTTCAGCTAAATACATATCTCCAGTTTTTGGATCTTTTATAAATACATAAGTTGTTCCATTATTAACACGAATTCCTATCGCTATTGCAAGGTTTCCTGAAATAGCTACTGCCCTAATGTTCCTTATCTTTCTCAGGCACAAGTTTAGCTTCTGCAAATTGTTGTTCTATACTCTTTTGATCCTTATATTTATTTCTCAAGTTATTTAGATAGTCTGCTTTTTTTCTTCTTCGGTAAATACCTTATTCTTGTTTTTCACTTCCTACCTTTTCTCTTGTATGGATTGAAGTTTCTTCTCCATCTTTTTCCTTCATCATAAGTATTCATATGAGCTTTTTCATGTGCAAATAATTTTTGAGAAAGCTAAGTCTGGATTTGCTATATCATTTATTGAGAAATATATCTTTTTCTCTTCTTTTAGCTCCTGTTTCTTTATCTTTTTGAATCTACTGAAAATGAATGAGGTTTCATCTGTTAATAAGACTTCTGGAATCTCTCCTTCATATCCATTTTCTCTCAGATATCTTTCTATTAAATTTTGTGCCAGCTTTTTGTTTGTCTTCTAAACTTAAGTTTTCTTCTTTTATCAAATTAAATTCTTTTTGGTGTTCATCTTTGAATTTATCTAGTAAGACTCCTTCCATTGATTCTTTAAATTTCTTTTTGATCTAAGATTTCATGTAAACTTCCTAATTTCTTAAAAAGCATACTTTATTTCATTTCTCTTATCTTCACCAATTAAATCAGTATGTAGCTCTGCATCTAAATGTTTTCTTCATCTTTTGTTTTTTTCTTGTGCCTTATTAATATCTGTATTAAATCCTAAGTCTTCTGTGCTTGTTTTCTTTTCCAGATATTTCAAAGTCCGTATTTATTAATGAACTTTATTTACCTAGTCTTTTTAGATAATTTCAGTACTTAAAAAAACTATTTTTATATCGTTTTTATCTTAATTATATAATATTTTTTTAGCCTTACTATCTATTACTTTTAAATTTTTTTAAAATACCAGATAAACTCATCAAAATTGCTCCTATTAACATAAAAAAACATAAAGTCTATTATTAAAAGTTTCTCTTTTTCTAACAAATCTTCTTCTTGAGTTGTACTTATATTATCATTAAGAATATATATTCCAAATACATAAAAAAATAACAAATATACCATATCTTCCAAAATACTTATTTGAATAATATTCTATAATTAGCGAAACTAATAAGAGAATTTTATTGCCTATAAATAGCAATAACTTTTTTCTTCTCATAACTTTTATATAAATAGATAATTTGGATAATTACTAGTATTAGATAACAAAATAAAATAAAACCTATATTTTTTAACATTATTTTTATAAAATTCAATTAATATTTCTTTTCATATGCTGACTCCTTTTAACTAGCTATATATAACAGTCATTCTTCATAATATATTTTTAAGAGATTTTTATTTATATATATTTTTAAATTAATTTTGAGATTTATTTTAATATTACTTTTATTTATTTTTATAATAATATTGGTAATATGCTCTTGCTCCTGATGGAATACTTTCATCTTCCCAATAGTCTAAAATAGTTCTATCCTTTATTATATTTATATTACCTATATCCAACACTGATATATGTTTTTCTAATTTAGCAGGAAGAATTTCTCTAATAATGAATCAGATGAAATAGGTATAGATTTCCCAATATATAATCTAACTCCTTTTTACATTTGACAATTTTTGAAGAAAAATTTTGTCCTTCCTATTTTCTGACAAAAATCCATCCCTATCGATACAGTCTTTTAAAATTTCTATACTTCCTCCATGTGATATTGTTAATTTACTTATTTCTTCTGGACTATCTGATAAGTACAATCCAAGCCCTATTCCAGCACTTACATCTGAATTTCCTCCACCTATACTTGTTGTTATTGCAGTATATTTAACAGCCTTTATCATTTTCAAATCAAATGATTGATAAATAGAATTTGTAAAAGATGCTCTTATTCCTCCTATAACTTTCTCATTTGCAGCACTTCCTGTTACATACCATTCTAATGTCTGATATTCCCTTTTCTCCATAGGAATACTTTCAGCAAGTTTCTTTCCTTCATCACCTGTTATTACATTCGGATTATTTCTTATTGCTGCTAGTGTATCTTCTGTTGCTTCTTTAGCTAACCATATCTTTTGTTCTATTTTCTAATTTATCTCCTGAATAATTAGCTATAGTTTGGTTTCCTGTCTTATTATCTTCTTTACTGTAATGTCCAAACTCATGTCCTAATATATTTAGTATTTTTATCTCTATCTAGGTTAGCTAATTGCTTTCTATCAAATACTACCACATTTGTTAAGGTATCTGTATAATATGGTCCATTTGGATCTGTTACATCTGTTAGTACCATTTTTATGTCTGGTTCTGCATAACCTTTTTGCTCTTAGGGCATCATTTAGTAGTTTGTGCATTACTGATACTTGTTCTTTTTGAAGAGCATCGTCTATTTTTTTCCATTCTTTATAGCTTTTTATCTAGTATTGATAAGTATTCTGGATTTTTTCTACTTGGTCACCTATTGCTCATCCTAATAAATTTCTTTTTAAAAATTAATTATATTACTTTTTAAATAACCTCTGGTAATATAAAAAAGTAATGTGAAAATATCTAAAAATTATGTTTCCTTTCAGATATTCATAAAAATTAGTATCCCCATCATAATTTCTAATTTATTTTTCTTATATTTTTATCTTTAAAATTAAGAGAACAATAATTCTAAAATATAAATATATTTTCTAAAATCAGCTGGACAAAAATATAAAATTTTTGTTGCTAAAAAATGAATAATTAATCATTCCAAAGATTTTTACTCAAATTAATTTCAATAAATAGAAAAATTAAATTTAAAAGAATCATAAAATAAAATATAATTCCATAAGGTAATGATGATTGAGTAATTTTTATTATACTATGCAAATTATTTAAAAATTCAAAAATTTTATCATTATTTTATCTCCATTTATTCATATATTCTTGATATATTTTTATAATTTAATTTCCCATTTTTATCAACTACTTCTCTAAATAAATAATCTTTAAAATATAATTTTTGACATCTCATATAATTCCTCTCTTTGAGCTTTTTGTAAGCTTGTCTTTTGAGTTAACTCCATAATCTATCCAAGCTGGAACATCTATGCCCAAATGTATTATATTCTCATAAGCTACATCAAAATCTAAAAATTATAACTTCCTTCCCAAACACCCATATTATATGTACCATTATTTATCCCATCATTTATTATTTCACCAGTTTTTTATTAATAAAAACTTCTTTTCCTTTTTATTTCATATTTTTCATTCGAAATTTTTATGTTGATATAAACCTCTCCGTTTTCATCTATTTCTATATTATGTAACTGAGCCATTGAATCAGGTAATTTATCATATAGTTCTTTTTCTAATTCTCTTCTTTTTGTCATCTTTTTCTCGAAGCAATTTTTGCTCTTAATTTAGCCTGTTCTTTTTCAAAATCTTCTTTTATCCTTAAAAACAGCATTATTAGTATCTTGAATATAATAATAAGTATATTTTTTTAGGATTATTTTAAAATTTCTTCTTTTTGTTACTTTATACATTTTAGATAATAAATATGTATTATCTTTTTACAAACTTTTCAGCTTCTAAATATTTATTAAAAATTTTTCCAATCTACATAATGTTCCTTATCTTTCTCATCAACAAGTTTTTGCTTCTGCAAATTGTTGTTCTATAGTCTTTTTGATCCTTGTATTTATTTCTCAAATTATTTTTGATAGTCTGCTTTTTCTTCTTCTGTAAATACTTTTATTCTTGTTTTCACTTCCTACCTTTTCTCTTGTATGGATTGATGTTTCTTCTCCATCTTTTCCTTCATCATAAGTATTCATATGAGCTTTTTCATGTGCAAATAATTTTGAGAAAGCTAAGTTTGGATCTGTTAACACAATCTTATTTTTAAAATAATAAAATAAACAGTGTTAAATTAATTTCAGATCCTAGAAATATTTCTTCAATTTCTATTACTTTATCTTTCTTATGAAAAATTGTAAATTGTGAAATATTATAAAGTAGTACTGTTCCAGTTAAATAGATAAATATTATCTTCATATAGTAATTATCTATTTCCTTATTATAAATATAGAATAGCATTATTAAAATAAAAAAACAAGTATTTTATGTACAAAAATAAAAAGAAACTCTCTAAACTTCTATGAAAATATAAATATATTAGTTGAGTCACTACTATAATTCCTAAAGTTATAAAAAAATAATTGTCCATGTTCTATAATAAATTTTAGTATATTTAAAATCTCCATATTTACCTCACATATTTATTTTTTTCATTCTCTCTTTTATTAGCTCTATCAACTCTTTTCCTTTTTTTCATCTGTAAGTTGAAAGCCCCATCTATATCCATCATTCGTAATGAATGTTAAAAGTACATAAATCTTTAAAAGATTTAAAAACCATTCCTTTTAAAACTACTTTCAATGTTATTTATTTCTTGAAAAGACAATGTTTTATTTAACATCACACTTTTTAATACAATTTTTTTGAGAACTTATGTCTATTTCTATTGTTTCTAAAAATAAATTAAGCCATTTTATTCCAGTAAAGCCAAATATACATAAGCTTCCCACAAAAAGCAAATAAGGGACTCAGTAATACTTAAAAATAATAATTAATAATATTTTTGATTTTATTATATCATTTTGAAAAACTATACTGCCTATCAAAAGTAAGATATGAGCAAAAATAATATAATATATATAATATCTCATAGGAATGATTCCTTTTTTATAAACAAAATATTTTTCTTCTTTTTAATTTAATATTATTCATTTTTTATTCCTCTTTTTCTAGTTGATAATTATATTGATAATATTGTCTAATATTATATGGAAGAGATTTATTTTTATAATAATCTAATATCTTGTCTTTTTGTATATATTACTTTACCAAAATTTTTTAACTGAAATATGTCCTTCAGCTTTTAAATATAGGGACTCCTGTTCCTATATAAAGTTTAAATCTTCTAATATTAAATTTACTTAAGATTTCATGATTTTCTATAGGTTTATAAATAATATCTGCTCCTACAGAAAAAAATCAGAAGCAATTTGTTGGATTATAATATTTTTCTCATTTGATATGTTTTCGCAGACTTAATCATACCATGAAAATTATTATGGTTCTCTTTTTATTTTTAGTGACACTTTATTTTTACAACTTTTAATAATTCCATGTTATAAAAGTATTAAAAAGCAAAGCTACAATTAAATTTATATCTCCCATTAAAAATAATTCTAAAGTTTCTATTTTTCCTTTTTATTATAGAGCATGTAAAAGCTAATACAACAGATCCAATTAGATACAAATAGAAACCTAAAATATTTTTACAATAAAGTAATAAATACCCAATGGCGACAAAAAGCTATTATTTTTATGTAATAAAAAAATAAGAGTATTCTTATTTTACTGCTTTTTTTATAAAGAACGAGTAACTGTACCATGACAATTAACATATAGAATATTAAAAATTAAATAATTACTTTCCAAATAATTTATTATTTCTTTTTAGAAAAATTTGCATTATTCATTGAATTCCACCTCTATATCTTCTAATATTTTTATTTCCTCTGCTTTTTTCTCAGATATCCTAAATCCCCACTTATATTTTTTTATCATTATCAATGATAAATGTCATTATACACATTTCCTTAAAACTTGCTCTTGTAAAGAAAAAAATGTTCTTTTGTAACTAAAATTTCCACTTTTATTTTTATTTTTTGAAGTCAGTTTTAAATTTACTCCATCTCCTATTATATTTATTAATTTTTTTATCTTTTATAATCTCTATTTTTTTCTAAACTTAGATTAAGAAATAATGTTCCTGTAAAACAAACTCCTCCAAAAATTATCCAGACACAAAAAGATCTCATACATAAAAAAATATTCTCTAAGAGTTCATGATTTTTCAAAAGCACCAAAATTATTTAAAATAGAAAACAAAAATTGGCATTATTGGAAAATGAAGTATTAGAAATAACACTAAATATTTTTTTCTTAATTATTCCTTTTTTTATAATGATTTTATTTTTTTATTTTCTCATTCTTATATTGTCCATTTTTATCTCCCTCTTTATAATAATACTTGTAATACAATCTTGCTCCTGATGGAATACTTTCATCTTCCCAATAATCTAAAATATTCTTATCTTTTATTATATTTACACTTCCTATATCTAAAAAGTGATACATGTTTTTTCAATCTTAGCTGGGACTATTATTTTTTGATATTTTTACTGATACTTGTTCTACTTGTATTTTATCATCTATTTTCAATTCTTTTACTTTTCATTTTTAAATAAAGAAACATACAAATAACTAACTATTATATATGCTAAAAGTATATGTGATATATGTAATTCTAACCCACTTAATTCAGGTGTAGAACTGATTAGATTAAAAATATAAATATAATATACCATAATAACTCTATTAATGCATATCCTAGATAAAATTTACTTCTCTTTGTTATAGAATATATAAATAATACTAGAATTAATAAAATCGTTTCTAATGCTATACACATTAATAAACTTTCTATTATTATTTTATTAAAATATTTAAAACTTTCTATTATTAGAGACCAAAATAAAAAGTTCAATTTTTACATTTAAATTTTTATATATTTTTTGAATTGTAAAATACTATTATTCCAAATAATTCAAATGAAATAAAAAAATAATTACTTCTTCATAATATGGAGAACCTAAATTTTGAGATCTACATATTAATAAAATTATAAATAAAAGTGAAATATTAAAAAAATATAATATTTTTTTCATAAAATTATCTATTATTTTATTTCTTTTTAATTTCTTTTAGTAACATAAAGTATAGAAAAGTTAGTATTCCATATATAATAAAAATTTTCAATATAAAAAAATTAAAAATTATCTTCAACATTAAAATTAAATGTATTTAAGATTAATGATATTGAAAATAAAAACAAATTTAGAATCATATATAAAAATATATAAATTTTTTTCTTCAACTAAAAAAATATTATAAACAAATATAAAATTATTGGTAATTCAATTAACATAATAATAGTAATAAAATTCTCTAAATAAGTTATTCCAAAAATAATTCAAAAATTATAATAAAAAGATAAGAGACTCAAAAAAATATTTTTACACTATTAAATAATATATCTTTTTAAAAAAATAAAAAAAGATAGAGACCCCTCAGTATTTCAAATGATAAAAAGATAATAATTTTTGTATAGCTCTCATTTCCTATCTCTTTATTACTATATATAAAATAGTAAATATAGAAAAAAATGAAGTAGCAATAAAATATAATTTTTTTATATTATTTTTCATTTAAAAACTCCTTATTTCAGGAGAGAATTCTTAAATAAAAATCCTCTCCTACTTTTATTAATTATCTTTTTGCTATTTCTTATCAATATCCACATCATACCTATAACACAATTTTTATTTTTTTCAGCTAGTGTATTCATAAATGCATTACAATTATATACAGGATTCTTGTCATATATCATTTTTTTCTTCCCAAGAATCATAATAATTAGAAGCTCCTTGCCCTAATGCACCATAATCAGGGGTAATTCCACGCTCATTATTGAATTTATAAGCAATTGATTCCTCCATGTAAGCTTCAACAAATTCAGTATCATTTATATATTTTGAACTTTTTAATTCTGCTCCTATATGTTCATTTAAAGGAGTTGATTGATCAGATATCTCTTCTATCATTATTTTTTTATAAAAAAATATACTCAATAAATAAAATTCCAATCAACCATATCCAAACAGTTGAGGATACCTGTGTAGAAATAAAATAAATAAGACTAGCCATAATACTAATAAATAAAACTCTACCTACTATTTTTAAAAAAAATTCCATTCATTTTTATACCTTTCTATTGATAACCTATAGCAATAATTATTTCAAGTGATAAATATATTAATAAAACCTCATAAAAACTAATAGAATTAATTTTTATTCCTTTATTGCTAATATCTTTTTACTATTAAATATATAAGAAATATAATAGGAGTAATTATTAAAAGATAATCTATTATCTCATAATTTAATATATCTAAAAATATAAACAAAAAGCTCCAAATACTAATAAAATTAACCTAAAAATATAAAAGGAAATATATCCCAATTTATCTTTAAAAAGATAAAAGAAAATCAAAGAATTTTTGAAAATAATAATATATGAAACTAAAATATATTTATCAAATTCTCCATTTTTTTAGATAATTTAATACTATAAAAAAATAAAACAAGAACCAACATATCTAAAATTTCTACTATAAAAAAATTTCATTTTTATCACCCTTTTAGGTTCAAATTTATTATAAAGAATTTTTTTGTTCATTTTTAATCAGTTCTTTTTAAATCATTATAATTTTTTTATAAATTTGTTATCATCATGATACGAAAGAAATTTTGTATTTGGATAGGGATTAGCATCAACAAATATTTTATATTTTTTTCTCTGACTTCATTTCTATTAATATTCTTTTCATATGGTTTAAAAAGTGTAATATAATTCAAAGGATTTTAAGTAATCTCCATTTGTAGATGGAATTTTTATATCCTCTATCTATAATATTTTTTTAATGTCTAATAATGGAATTTTAATTTTTCTTTAAAAATAAATTTACTAAACAAAATTCTTTTTATAAACAAAATTCTTATCTTCAATATAACACTCTTCTCTTGGAACAAAATACAGTACTCCCATTTATGATTGCTTTTTGTTATAAAGTAAGAAAAACACTCCAAAAAAACTAATGTAAATATTGTAATATCAGATCTACGGAAATCATCAATAAAAAAATATTAGTATTATAAAATTCAAAATTAAAAAGACATATTATAACTAAAATATACAAAAATATAAGGTTGATTCTTATTCTCTATTTTTCATTTTATTTTTCAACTCCTATTACATCGATTAGAATTCTAATAGCCTCTATATTTCCAACAAGTTTTTCTGGATCATTAGTAAAAGTTCTTATTAGGTATTTTACACTTTCACTTGGATTATCTATTTTATGAACATATCTATATCCTAAACTAAACATTACCTGAAATTTTCCCATCTTACATTATGTCCATTGAGCCTTCAACACCTATTCAAAAATACTGCAATTTTTACCTTCCAATCTAGCAGTTATTCCTTGAAAATCTTTTATTGGTTTTTCCTTTTTGATATATTTCAATTCCCCAATCTTTATTAAGTGTGTTAGAACACTCGTGGCTCTAGCCGTGAGACATGTACTCGTAGGGTATGAATAACACCAACATTGAAAATGTTGCTCTAAAAATTTGTAATTTTACTAATTTTTAGAGTATAATATGTTTAAGAACTTTGGAAACTGAATATATAAGGTTGAGGTTAGAAAATGCAGTAACCTCGTAAAATATTCACTGCCAAAATTAAATGGTTTTGAACCGAGCCAACAGGACGTAAATGTTCTCAATGGAGAGCTTGTCCATTAAAGTCTTAAGAAAATTAGCTAGTGTTTGAATACTAGATATTCAAAAGAAACTAAATAGTACTTAAGAACCTCGCGACTCTAGCACTCGTAGGGTGTCAGTCGTGAGAGGTTCAGAAATAAAAGCATACTCTATTAATGCTGGAAATACAAATAAAATAAATCTTAATAAAAATAAAAATAAAATACTATATTTTCTATTATTTATATAAAATATAAAAGAATTATTTTAAGTATAAAAAAATGTGCTAACTACTCCATATAAAAATTTCCCTTGAAGCTCTAAAAAATAGTTTCACTCAAAAACATTAGAAAGAATAAATATAACAAATCACTTACTTGTGCTAGCAAAAACATCTTATTCCTCCATTCTTCTTAAATATTTCTTAGGAATAATATTTCCCTAAATCTGGTGCAAGTCTCTTCATTAATGAAACTTTTTACTTTTTTTAAAAATAGACGCTAGAAAATTATATTATAATGTACACAAGATAAGTAATTTTTTTAAGTATTTTATTCTATATTTTGTCTGTAAAATTTTCCTATAAATGCAACTGCACGCCAATTATCTATACTATAATTATCTAGCCATTCTAATGTTTTATCAACAGTATAACAGCCTATATAGAAATTTGAAATATGTGAAGAGAAACCTTTTTATCTTTTTATATATTTCTGCTTTTTCAATAGCTTCTTTTTGTTAAGTAAACTCCTAAAAAAATCTTCCTTCATCTTTTTGTTTTTCTACATCACATTCATAAGAATGAGACAGTACATATATTTTCATATTACTCCTCTTCCTTTTTCTTCATGCATACCCTAACTCCATACTAAAATAGCCTGTTCTATAACCATCTACCCACCCTATTTGGTTAATTTCTGTTTTTTTATTATAAAAAGCCATCTAAGTGAGAAGAAAAACCTCTTATTTTTTTAAATTTTTTTCTAAAGCTTTTTAAAGCTTCTTTTCTCGTTAAATATATTCCTACTAATCTACTTTCCTCTTTGTACTTATATTTATAATTTCCATAACAATATTCATGAGATAGTACATATTTTTCACAATTTTATCCTCCTTTTCTTCTTATTCATCTTTAGGAGACATTTTGATTTAAAACCTCTTGTATAATAATCTTTTTCCTATTATCATTGTTTTTATTCTAAAACCATTGGGACAATCTCTAAATCCAGGTTTTTTCTAGCAATTCTTTTATTATACTCTGCTTTTTTTCTTTGCTTGACAAAAAGCCAATTAACTTTTCATCTTTTCTTTCACTTATATGATATAACATATAGACTTTCTTTATTTTACATTCCATACTTTATGCCCTCCTCTTTCAATTGCTTTTTTTAACCCTATTATAGTCATTACCTAATTCTTTTTCTACTCTTTCTACTTTGTTTTTTTAGCATAATATATATTTATATCTTTTTTTCTTCAAAAATCTTTTGTTCACTCATCATTATCTAAAATTTTATTTTCTATATTTAATTTTTAACAAGTAACCCTAAGAAAATTCCCTTAGGCTACCCTATAAAAAAATTAAACTATTTATTTTGTTATATTTTTTTAATTTACCAAATTTTTTCAAGATTATTGTACATCTTTTTCAAAGTACTTGGATCTTTTGGATAATCTTCTGCCCAACCTCTATAATATACATCATAATCACTTCCAGTTATATCATTTACAAATGTTCTATAAATAGTCTTTTTAAATAATATTGGTGGTATTTTAGTTCTGGGTCTTATTATTTTTCCATCTGTATCAATAATTTCTATTTCTCCTATATCTAATATATATTCATTATAGTTTGTATTTGTTATTTTTTTACTGGTAATTCTAAATCATAATCATATGCTGAATATCTTATTTTTTTCTTTTAGGTATTATATATTCTTTTTCCATTTACTGTCATTTTTAAAGTCATTATAAAAATTTTATTCTATAATTTTTCATTAAGATCTTTAGGAGCAATTCGTTTATCATCTATAAATCGAATCCCATATTTATCATTTATTATATCATTCATTTTATCAATATCTTTCTTAGGGATTCCCATTCTATTTATTTTTTTCCATTTTCTATTATTGCATAAGCATCTATGTAAGTTCCAGTTGAAAAATGTGGTTTAAATCCCCAAAAAAACTATTGCTATTACTAGAACAAGCATTAATAATAAAAAAATTAAAAATAATTAAAACTATAAATTTAAAACTATTTTTTTATCATTTTCATCAGTTCCTTCTTTATTAAAAATATTCTTTTTGTATTAAATAATCTTAATATTTTTATCTATTTTTTTCCTTCTAAAACAAAAAGGGATATTTTACCATTCTCAAAAATCAGACTTCTCTATATTAAGCCCAACTTTTGTAGTAATATATCCCTCTAATTTAATTAAAGTTATGTCTATTTCATATACTGAAAAAGAAAGAGAATAAATAGATAAAAAGAAAAAAATAATATTCTTTTAATCATAAATAACCTCCTTATATAGAACATTTTTTTATAATTCTTATTTAATTTTACTATTTTTTTGTATAATTTTGCAAGTTTTCTATAAAAAAATGATAAAGTGAATTAGAACTTTTTTTAACAAATTTACTGACTTATGATATAATTAAGAAAAAAATATTTCTAAAAAAATGCTCTTAGGAGGCTATATGGAACTATTAAAAAGTACAAATAAAAATTGGCAAACATTTTCAAATATAAGTTTAGAATGTAAGGAATTTTTTTGGTTTTTCATAGGAGAATCTAGTACAGGGAAGTCTTCATTTATGAAAAGCCTTATTATATTTTTTCAAGCACGTAATTTACATAAGGGAGATATAAAAATCCTGAGCTTCCTTTAGAGATCATTGGAACTTTAAAAAGGAGAAAAAGGACATATTTTTTTCAGCTTAGAATTTTAAATAATCCTTATCAAGATACAAGATATTTTTATAAAAAAATCATATTTCAAAACATGAGAAAGATAATAGAAATTAGGAAGAAATAGATGAAAAAGAATATAAGAAACATATTTTTTTGGAGTTTCAGTTTTCTATGTACCTTCATATATGAAAATATCACATTTGAATTTTTTTAGTTGAAAAGTTATTTAAAAATGAAAATTTAAGAAGATATCATAAAGTACTATAGAAGATTTAAAAAAATTCAATGAATAAAAATGAGTTTTTGGTTTCTATAGACACCTTTTTCATAGAATTATTAAATGAGATTATTGAAAAGAAAAAAAGACCATAATTTTTGGAATAATACAATATTACTTTGGGAGGAACCTGAGTTTTTATCTAAATCCTCAGCAAGAAAGAGCTTGCTATGAAGCCTTATTTGAAAATACAAAATTAGGACTTATGTCTGTTGTATCAACAAACTCTAGTCGTTTTATCGAAATTGAAAAATTATCAATCACTTTGTATTTTTTTAGAAGAGTAAAAAGAAGAAATAGAAATTTATCAATATAGTGGAAATCTATTCTCAGGTGATGAAGTTACAGTATTTAATATGAACTATTGGATAAATCCTGATAGAAGTGAGCTTTTTCTTTGCAAAAAAAGTTATCTTAGTTGAAGGACAAACAGATAAGATAGTACTTTCTTATCTTGCAAAACACCTAGGTGTATTCAAGTATGAATATTCGATTATTGAATGTGGAAGTAAAAAGTTCTATACCACAATTTATAAGACTTTTTAAATGCTTTTTCATATTCCTTATGTGGCAGTTTACGATAAGGACAATCACTATTGGAGAAATGAAACAGAGTTAATGAATTCAACTTTAAAAAAATAAAACAATACAAAAATTAGTTTCAAAAAAATCTTGGAACTTGGGTAGAGTTTGAAAATGATATTGAAGAAGAAATATATAATGAATCAAGAGACAAGAAGAACTATAAAAATAAACCTTTCTATGCTTTAGAAACGGTTATTAAATCGGGTTATGTTCTTCCAGAGAAATTAAAAAGAAAAAAATTATAAAAATTTTTTTGAATAGAAAAATAAATATTTTTTAGGGGGTAATATGGCAGTAAAGGTAAAATTGGAAAAAGATGGATTTAAAAAGATGCCTATGTAGGTTTTAGTTGGACAACATTATTTCTAGGAATTTGGGTACCTTCATTTAGATTAGATTTGAAAGGCTTTTTAGTATTTTTTTAGGAATAATGTTATTTCAAACAGCTACAATTCTATTTGTAATACTAAATGCACTAAAAACTGGGGAATTTTATATACTAACTATTTTTTATATTCTCTTATATAGGAATTAATTATATTATTAGTTTTTTTACTTGCAATTTATTATAATAAGATATATACAAAAAAATATGTTGTTAGATGGATGGAAACCTATGGATAATGATGAATATTCTCTTGCAATATTAGGAAGTTATGGCTATATAGAATATGAAATTGATGCACAAGATGAAGAAAAAAATAGCAAGATGTGAAAGATACATAAGAGAAACTAAAAAGAGGGAAAGACGTAAATGGCTTATCTTTTTTAATACCTGTATTTATGACTGTTTTTATCAATAGTAGTTAGTATAATTGGACTAATAGCACTTATAAAAAGTATTATCAAAAAGTAGGGTACTAAGGGGGAGTTATGGCTATAAAAGTTAGATTAGAAAAAGAGGAACAATTAAAAAAATGCTTTTGTAGGTTTTAGCTGGACAACATTTTTCTTTTGGATTTTGGGTTCCATTGTTCAGAGGAAAACTTAAAGATTTTTGCTTATTTTTTTATGTTTTTTTCTTTGTAAAATTATTATTTTTTTGCAGTACTTGCAAAAGAAATATTTGATATAGTTTATATTGGGGTAGAAGAAAGTAAATTTGAAATTTCATATTATATAATAGTGCCTTTTATCTTAATGACAGCACTATATCCAATAGATATTTTCTTAGCTTATTCATATAATAAATATTCTACAACTAATATGTTTAAAGAAGGTTTTTTTATCTTATCGAAAATGATGAGTATTCAGCTGCAATTTTTAAAAGACTACACTTATTTACCTTATACAGAAGAAGAATTTGCTGATGAAGAACTTTTTAAAAAAAGATATGAACAGCATGTTAAAAAAAGCTAGAAAGTCTGAAAAAAATAAATGTGTTGTAGCAATTATAATAATGGCTTCTTATCAAGTATTCATAGCTGTTATATCATCACTGCCAACTATATTTTTCATTTTTTTAAATAATATCTAGTGTGTAATTCTAACAATTATTTCAGGTTTCACAGGAATAAGTATCAGAAAAAAATAGGACTGTCACAACAGTCCTATTTATTTTAGAATACTGGTAATGCTTCAAGGAAAATGATATCTTTTCTATCTTTTGCATCTCCTTCAGCAAGGATAGCAGCCTTTGCCACAACATTTGCACCAGCTTTTTTTCAACTAATGTTTCAAGTGCTTTTTAAAGATTGACCAGTAGAGATGACATCATCTACTAGGGCAACTCTTTTTCCTTTAATTTTTTTGTGCATCTATACTATTTAAATATAATTTTTGAGAACCATTAGTTGTTATAGAATCAACATCAACTTCAATAGGAGCTTCCATATAGGCTTTTTATACTTTTTCTAGCAACAATATATTCATTTAAATTTAAAATTCTAGAAATTTCATAAGCTAATGGTATACCTTTTGCCTCAGCTGTCACTATAAAATCAACATCAGGTAATTTTTAGCTATCATAGGAGCAGTTTTTTTCTAACAATTTCAGTGTCTCCCAAGATAACAAAACTAGCTATTGATAAATCATAAGAAAGTTTAATTATAGGTAATTCTCTTTTAAGTCCAGCAATGTTTAAAGTATAAGTTTTTCATAATCGTCCTCCTTATCCTATAAATACAAAAATATATTTAACAACTAAAGCTACAAGTAGTCCAATGAAAGGATCGTTTGCAGCAGTAACTGTCATAGCAGTTGCAGCAACAACATAATCTTGTGGTGTTCCTCCTGAAAATGCAAGAGAAGCATTTGTAGGTACTGTTACTATAGCTCCTAAAATAAATAAGAAACCATGAACAGAGTGCCCAGGAATATATTTACTAATCTTAGGTAATAAAACCAAAGAATAAGATAACTGCCATTATTACCATCATTAAAACACCACTATTTAAAGGGTTTGGTGCAGCAGCAGTTGCAGATATGATAGCTTCCACTGATCCACCACCAAAAAGTGAAGAAACAGCATCAGCAAGTCCTGAGTATATAGTTAAGTGATCTATATTGGCTTCATATTTTTCCTGTCATAGAAGCCGTAATATTTCCAAAAGGCTATATTAGCTCCAATAGTCAAAACAAGCAAGAGCCAAAGATCCACGAATGACATTGAAATTTAAGATAGGTTTCTTTATTTCAATTTTTTTGTAATTTTCAACAATTCCCACCACCAAAAATCAATTTTTAAAGATATTAGCAACTAAACTTGAAAAATACAACACAGACTACTATAGTATAAACTAAGTTTTGTCCAAAAAAGAAATAAGTTATAAAGGCTGATGCAATCGAACTAGCAGTAACAATTCTACTTTCTTTTAGCCCAGATAAAGCTATTCTGGCCAACATTATTCCAACTCCAGCCATCATTGCGTTTATAATTATTGAGCCTGCAAAGTCAACTATTATAGAAAGAGTTCCAGTAAGTCCTAGTATAACCATAGTTATACCTGAAAATAAAATTATTGAAAGTCTTTCTCTAATATCCTTCCCTAGCATTCCAGCAAGAGCTATTGTTTCAGCTTGGAATGAAATTGGTATAACAGAACCATATAACAAACAAGCAACGGCACCAACAACAAAACCAAAAAGCAGTTGGAACAGAAGCAAAAACCATAAGTAGCTGCTAAAAAGAGCTTGAGGAATACCATTTAAAACAACTCCCTAAAGCAGCAAGTACATCACTAAGTGTCATAGAAAACTCCTTTTTAATTTATTTAATATATATTAATATTCTATGGGAGAAATGATTAATTGTCAAGAAAACTTATGTTATAATAAAAAAATAAACAAATTAGCTTTGGAGGATATATGAAAAAGCATAAAAAAATATAATGATACAAGGTACAGGCTCATCAGTTGGAAAAAAACATTAATGGTAGCGGGACTATGCAGAATATTTGCACAAGATGGATATAGAACTACACCTTTTAAATCTCAAAATATGGCTCTTAATTCTTTTGTAGATATAGAAGGCTTAGAAATGAGTAGAGGAACAGTTATTCAAGCTGAGGCAGCTTATGAAATTCCAAGAGCCTTTATGAATCCTATTTTATTAAAACCTAATTCTGATAATAATTCACAGGTAATAATAAATGGAAAGGTTGCATATACTGTTGATGCTAAGACTTACTTTTTCAAATTCAAAAGATTTAAAAAAATAGCTTTAGATTCTTATAAGAATAACATAGAGGCTAATTTTGACATAGCAGTTTTTAGAAGGTGGAGGTAGTCCTGCAGAAATAAATCTAAGAGAATATGATTTAGTAAATATGGGTATGGCTGAACTTGTAGATGCACCTGTTATATTGGTGGGAAATATAGATATAGGAGGAGTATTTGCTTCAATCTATGGAACAGTGATGTTATTAGATGAGCAAGATAGAAAGAGAATAAAAAGGCTATATAATCAATAAATTTAGAGGAGATAGTGATTTATTAAAACCTGCTATTGAAATTTTAGATAAAAAAATTTAAAGATGAAGGCTTGGATATAAAAATTTTTAGGTGTATTGCCTTATGCTGATTTAAGAATAGAAGAAGAGGATAGTCTATCTGATGAAGATAAAAGAGTTTATTCAGATAACAAAGAATATATAAATATCTCTGTTATTAAGACTAAAAAGATGTCGAATTTTACTGATTTTTCATGCTTTTTAAACAGTATGATGATGTAAGACTTAAATATGTATATGATGCTAAAGACTTAGGAAATGAAGATATAATTATTTTTCCCTGGAAGTAAGAATACTATCACAGACTTAGAGGACTTGAAAGAAAGAGGTATTTTTTTGAAAAAGTAAAAGAGTTAAAAAGAGAAAGGAAAAATTATTGTGGGTATCTGTGGTGGTTTACAGATGCTAGGTAAAAAAATCTATGATCCCTAAACATCTTGAAAGTGATATTTTTAGAAACAGAAGGTTTTTAGTTTTTGACTATGAAACTACTTTTGATGAAATAAAGAAAACTGAGCAAGTAACAAAAAAAGACTAGAGTTAACAGAGGGATATTAAAAGGATTTTTAACAACTATGAAGTAAAAAGGTTATGAAATTCACCAAGGTATATCAACTTTTGATAGTCCAGTGATTTGTAAAGATAGAATTTTTTGCTACATATATTCATGGAATTTTTCGATAATTCAAAGTTTACCAATGATTTTTTTAAATATAGTAAGAAGAGAAAAATCTATGCCAGAACAAAAAGAAATTTTTTTCTTTTAATGAATTCAAAGAAAAAGGAATATGACAAGTTGGCAGAGCTTCTAAGAAAAAAATTTAGATATGGAAAAAAATATGAAATAATGGAAAGAAAATAAAAGATATTATATTTTTTTATCACTAATGATATAAAATTTTCAGACTAAAAATATTTACTATTTTTTTAAAAATGTGTTATACTATCAACTAAATTAAAAAAATAGGAGACATTAAAAGATGGAAAGTATTTATAAGATAGTTGATGCCGTTAATGGCTTGTTGTGGGGAAAAAAATATTTTTAGTTTTTCATGTTAATAGGAGCAGCCTTTATATTTTTTTCTTTTTAAAACTAAATTTATGCAATTTAGATTATTTCATAAAATAGTAAAAAGTTTTTATTCAAAAATGAAAAAGGTAAAAAAGGTGGTATAAGTTCACTAGAAACATTTTTTTCTTAGGTACAGCTTGTAGAGTTGGAGCAGGAAACATTGCAGGGGTAGTTGCAGCAATTTCAGTTGGAGGACCAGGAGCTATATTTTGGATGTGGTTAGTTGCAATGTTAGGATCTGCAACAGCTTTTTATTGAATCAAGCTTGGCAGTTATTTATAGAAAAAGAAAAAGATGGTTCTTATACAGGAGGAACACCATTTATCATAGAAAAAAAGACTAAATATGAGATGGTTAGGGAATTATCTATGCACTAGCATCAGTAGTATGTTACTTTTGGAGTAACACAAGTTATGTCTAACTCTATTACTAGTTCAATAACTTCTGTATATACTTGAGGGAGCAGAAAAATAAATTCTAAATTTACAAAATATATCATCAATAGCTGTAGCTGTTATGGTTGCCTATGTAATATTTTTTTAGTAGTTCTAAGAAAGACTCTATTATAGAATCTTTAAATAAGATAGTTCCATTTATGGCAATTATATATGTTGTCGCAGTTATTTATATCTTAGTTATAAATTTAACAAATATACCATCAATGATAGGAACAATTTTTCTCAAGCTTTTTGGAGGAAAAAGAAATATTTGGTGGAACATTTGGAGCAGTTGTTATGAATGGAGTTAGAAGAGGACTATTCTCTAACGAAGCAGGAAGTGGAAACTCAAACTATGCAGCTGCAGCAGTTCATATAGATAACCCTTCAAAACAAGGAATGGTACAAGCTTTTAGGAGTATTTATTGATACCTTAGTTATCTGTAGTGCAACAGCATTCATAGTTTTACTTGTACCCTGAAAGTACAATAGCAGGTTTATCAGGAATGGGACTTTTCCAAGCAGCTATGACTTATCACCCTATCTTCAATAGGAGCACCTTTTTGTTGTGATTCTAATGTTCTTCTTCTGTGTAAGTACTATACTTGCAGTAGCTTTCTATGGTAGAAGTGCAGTTAATTTTATACATGAAAGTAAATATTTAAATATAGGATATCAAGCTATATTAATATTGATGATATATATAGGTGGAATAAAACAAGATATGTTCATTTGGTCTTTAGCAGATTTTTGGATTAGGGATAATGACAGTTATAAATATTTTAGTTATAATACCTATTGCAAAACCAGCTTTAGATGCACTAAAAAAATTATGAAAAAGAATTAAAAATAAATAGATTGACTTATTCTTATTTTTATTGCTAATATATGAGTAAGTTAGTACAGAAAAAAATGTACAAAATAAGAAGGAGGAAAAATGAAACGTAAATTAATAATAGTACTTATGTTTGCATTAATGTCATTCTCACTTTTTGCAGCTAAGACTAATAAAAAGGAAGATGTTAAAGTTCCAAATATTGTTCTTCAAGACCAATATGGGAAAAACATAATCTAGCAGATTACAAAGGAAAGGTAGTTGTTATAAACTTCTGAGCGACTTGGTGTGGATATTGTGTTAGAGAAATGCCAGACTTTGAAAAAGTATATAAAGAATTTGGTTCAAATTCAAAAAGATGTAATAATCATAGGGATTGCATGACCAATATCTAAGTTAAACGCTAACAATGTAGATGTGCCAAAGGAAGAAATAATTGCGTTCTTAAAAAAATAAAAATAACTTATCCTACTTTTAATGGATGAAACAGGAAAAACTTTTGCTGATTATGGAGTAAGAGCTTTCCCTACAACTTATGTAATAAATAAGAAAGGATTCCTTGAAGGATATGTCAGTGGAGCTATAACTGCAGATCAACTAAAGAAAGCAATCAACGAAACTTTAAAGAAATAGTGATATAAAAAGAAGCTTTTACAGCTTCTTTTTTTATATTCTTTTTATTGATTTTTGAAAAAAAGTAAAAAGTGATAATTAAAAAAATTGAAGAAAGCCAAATAGCCTTTTCCTAAAAAGAAATCTTCCTAAAAATATTGAAAGAGTTGCACCTGTAATAAAATGATAATATCATACTTAAATGGCTTAAAGAAATTCTCAATTTATTATCATCTCTAGTTCTTAAAAAAATCTAACAAAAATTAGCTGAAGCTTGCTTAACATGATTAGTACAGAAAGGAGTAGCCATTCCCATACCATGTGCTTTCTCAAAAGTATTAAATTGCATTGCAGCAGTAAAAGCTATAGGGAAATTAGTAAATTCATGAGGGGCAGTTTCAGGAATAAATCCTAAACATATAGTTACAATAATGCTAAAAATTAATAATATTCTTTCCCATATAAGAAAAAGATGTTTTTATTAATTTTTAGAGATAAGTTCAGCTGTTATTATTCCACAGAAATAAGCTAAAAATGTAGCAAGTGCATTTTTTTATAAGTGCAGTATCCCAAGTTGCAATTCCCAATGATAGAAATACCAAGTTTCCTGTTTGAGCATTTACAAAAACTCTACCTCTTTAAAGAGAAAGTAAAGCCACCAAAAAAATCCAGCAATCATCATTAACATACAGAAAAGCCAAAAGTCTTTCATTTGGAGCAAATTCTTCTTTGTTATTAAAAAAATTTGTGCAATTTTTCTTTTTATTCATATCTCATCCTTTTTATATTTTTGTAAGTCTTGTCTTATTCAAAAAAAGCGTCCACAGAATGAACGCCTTTTTGTCCTATTTTTTTATCAAATAAATGTTGTATTTAAGTAGCAAAAAGCTACTATTAAATTATATATTATAACTCTTTACTTGTCAAATAATATATTCTATATATGGAATATAATCTATTTGAATATCATTAGATTTGTGATATTATATAGATAAATTTTTGAGATGTATGATAGAGGTGAGAAAAATGGAAGCTAAAATAAATAATATAGATTTATTCAAAGTAAAGGATAATGAAAATACTTATTATGGTTTTTTTCTCAAGAGTGGTATAAAGATGAATGGCAAAGAAGAGCAGGTTGTGGAGCAACAGTAGCTTCAAGTATAATAAATTATTACAATCAAAGGAATAATTTTAAAGAAGTCGGAATTTCAGATGCCTTAAAAAAATAATGGAAGAATTATGGAACTATCTTCTTCCAACTGAACAAGGGTTAAACTCAATAAAAATTATTCTATGATGGAATCAAAAGTTATTATGATGGTAAAGAAGTTACTATAGACTATATAAATGTAGATATAAAAAAATAAGGTTAGTTTAGAAGAAATAATTAAATTTATCTATAAAGAATTGAGTGAAGATAGACCACTTGCTTTTTTTAAATTTGTGTAATGGAGAAGAAAAATAATCTAGATAAATGGCACTGGGTAGTGGTAGTAGAGATGTTTGAAGAAAATGGAGAATATTTTTTTAAATATAATAGATGATAAAGAAATTATAAAAATAAATTTATCTCTATGGTATAGAACTATAAAAATGATGGTGGTTTCATAACATTTAAATAAAATTTTTAAAAATTATAGTTGAAATTATATTAAATAACTGCTATTATTGTTATAGAGTAAAATTATTTTTTTAAATAATTTTTAAAATGACTTTAATAATTATGTGAACTAAGGTAATTTTATTAAAAATTTTTTTAAATTCAGGAGGTTTCAAGAATGACTGATATTCAAATTGCACAAGCAGCAAAAAAAGGAAAACATTGTAGAAATTGCTAAAAAAATTAGGGTTAACAGAGGACGATATAGAACAATATGGAAAAATATAAAGCTAAAGTTAATTTAGATGTTCTTCAAAAAAACAAATAGACCTAACGGGAAATTAATTTTAGTAACAGCAATAACACCTACTCCAGCAGGGGAAGGAAAATCTACTGTAACTATAGGGCTTACTCAAGCTTTAAACAAGATTGGTAAATTATCAGCAGCAGCTATAAGAGAACCATCTTTAGGACCAGTATTTGGAATGAAAGGTGGAGCAGCAGGTGGAGGATATGCTCAAGTTGTTCCTATGGAAGATATCAACCCTACATTTCACTGGAGATATGCACGCAATAGGTATAGCTCATAACTTAATCTCTGCTTGTATAGATAACCATATCAATTCTGGAAATGCATTAGGAATCGATATAACTAAAATAACTTGGAAAAGAGTTGTTGACATGAACGACAGAGCTCTTAGAAACATTGTTATAGGACTTGGTGGAAAAGCTAATGGATATCCAAGACAAGATTCTTTCCAAATTACAGTTGGATCTGAAATAATGGCAATACTTTGCTTATCTAACTCAATAACTGAATTAAAAAGAAAAAAATCAAAAAAATATAGTTTTTGGAACTTCATTAGACGGAAAACTATTAAGAGTTGGAGATTTACATATAGAAGGAGCAGTTGCAGCACTTCTTAAAGATGCTATAAAACCTAACTTAGTTCAAACTTTAGAAAAATACTCCAGTATTTATCCACGGATGACCTTTTCGCTAATATAGCTCACGGATGTAACTCTATACTAGCTACAAAAATGGCATTAAAATTAACTGACTATGTTGTTACTGAAGCAGGATTCGCTGCAGACCTAGGGGCAGAAAAAAATTCATCGACATCAAATGTAGACTTGGTGGATTAAAAACCCTGATTGTGCTGTTATAGTTGCAACAGTTAGAGCTTTTAGAACACCACGGAAAAAGGTGACTTAAAAAGCTGGTCTTGAAAAACTTAGATAAACATATAGACAATATAAAAAAATAAATATAAATTACCATTAGTTGTTGCAATTAACAAATTCGTAACAGACACTGATGAACAAATTGATATGATAGAAAAATTCTGTAACGAAAGAGGAGCAGAAGTTTCTCTATGTGAAGTTTGGGCAAAAGGTGGAGAAGGTGGAATAGATCTTGCTGAAAAAGTTTTAAAAGCAATAGATAATAACAAAGTTGAATTTGATTATTTCTATGATGAAAAACTTAACTATCAAAGAAAAAATTGAAAAAATCTGTAAAGAAATCTATGGAGCAGATGGAGTTGTATTTGCACCTGCAACTAAAAAAGTATTTGATACAATAGCAGCTGAAGGTTTAGAAAAACTTCCTGTATGTATGTCAAAAACTCAAAAAAATCTATTTCTGATAATCCAGCATTATTAGGAAAACCAAGTGGATTTAAAGTAACTATCAACGATTTACGTCTAGCAGTTGGAGCAGGATTCGTTATAGCTATGGCAGGAGATATCATAGATATGCCAGGATTACCTAAGAAACCATCAGCAGAAGTAATAGATATAGATGAAAACGGAGTTATCTCTGGATTATTCTAGAAATATTTTTCAATCCTAATAATATAATAAAATTGAAGCTGTTGCAGATTTTGTAACAGCTTCTTATTTTTATATATTCAATTTATTTTTCTTTATACTAGCCATGAAATCATTATAGTGTTCAGGGAAATATTTTTTTAATAAGTTTAGCATATTCATCAGAAGTTTTTTTAATTCTAAGATAGCATTTGAAAACTCTTTAGCAAGTTTAGCATCAGATTTTTCTAAAAAGCAATAGCTGCCTTAGGACTTTTTATCTTTTATAGTATCAATCTTTTTAATACCTTTTCATAGTTTTTCAAATATTCAGTAGCTGATGTACTAGCAATTATAACACCATCAATTTTTTTGATTTTTGTAAATCTAAGAAAGCTTCTGTAAAGCTATTATATAGTCTTGGATTAGAACCATTTTCTTTAGCAAATTGTTCTTGTATAGTTCCAAGTTGAACTCCTATAGTCTTACCTTTTAAATCATTTTTTTAGTTTTAAAAAGTACTTTTTACTATTTACTATAACATCATGACCACTTTCAAAAATATGTAAGGTATAGAGAAAGAAACAGCTTTTTTTCTCTCAGGAGTTGCAGACATTCCTGCAATTACAGCATCAATCTTTTTCATTTGAAGAGCAGGTAATAGACCATCAAAACTCATATTTTGCCATTTTACTTCATAACCTAATTTTTAGCTAAAAGTTCCATAAATTCTATATCAAAACCTACCATTTTTATTATTTTCAAGGTATTCATAAGGTTTAAATTCTGCATTAGTTCCAACATATAATTTTTTTGCAGCAAAAGATAAAGTAGACAAGATTAACATTAACATAGCAATTATTTTTTCATAATTTTTCCTTTTATTTCTTAAATTTGTTATTAAATTCTTCTTTTTATTTCTTTCAAAAATATCATTGTTTTTCAAAGATATCAATACAAGAAAGAGCCATAGCTAAAGAGGCTTCTTTCATACCTTTTATAGGCTTCTTCTTGTATAGTTGCAGTAGCAAACTCAATAGTGTGTCCAACTAAGTGTTTAGTAGTCAATGGGAAATAAGGGTGGATTGTTGGACAACAATGGCTAACATCTCCCATATCTGTTGAGCCAAAAACCTCTCTGTCTCTTATATCATTAACTCCTAGCTCTCTTAAATTTTTTCATATAGAGCCATTAATTTTTTTATTTGTAACAAGGTTAGCAAAGCTTGTTTCATAATTTGTTATTTCAAGTTCAGTTCCACTTGCTAAAGCAGCCCCTCTTGCACAATTTTTAACTCTTTCAACTAAGCCTTTTTAAATAGTCAAGTTCTTCAGCTCTAACATAGAAGTTTGCTACAGCTAGATCAGGTATTATATTGGCAGCTTCTCCACCTTTAGAAATAATACCATGTATTCTAGCAGTTGATAAAGTTTCTTGTCTTAAAGCATTTATAGAATTAAATAGATTTAAGACTCCATCAAGAGCATTTATTCCTTCATGAGGAGCAGCTGCAGCATGTGCAGTTTTTTTCCTTTGAAAGTAAACTGTAGAGCTTCCATAGCATGAGAAGTTCCACTTCTATAGTGAGTTTCACCACAAGGATGAACTGACATAGCAACATCAATATCATTAAAAACTCCAAGTTTAGCCATATCAACTTTTAGCTCCATTAGTTTCTTCAGCTGGAGTACCTATCACTTGAATTTCACCTTTGTAAATTAAATTCTTTCATAAATTCCTTTACTATGATAGCAGTTGAAATACTTGTAACTCCATAGGCATTATGACCACAACCATGTCCAATCACAGGAAGAGCATCATATTCAGCAAGAATAGCAATTTTTATGACTCAGAACCATTTTTAAAAACTAGCTTTATAAGCAGTTTCTATATTGGCAAAAGCCTTTTTCAACTTGGAAATCATACTTTTTTTAAAAATATCTGTATGAGCTAAACAAGCCTTTATATTCTTGCAAACCTAGTTCAGGATTATTGTAAAGATACTCATTTAATTCTTTTTAATTCATTTCTATATTTGTTGAAAAGCTCTGATAAAATTTCTTTTTCTTTTTCCATAAAAAAACCTCCTAAAAATTTTTTAATAAAAAAATCAGTTCAACATTGAATGCTAAACTGATTAATATTTTTTTATATAACAAAAATAAATAGTTAAATAACTACTACAATAGTTACAAGTATTAAAAATAAAGTTATACTAAAAAAATCAAGGCATAATTAGTCCCTAGCATACAATTAGATAAGTTATTTAATTTTTTAAAACTAATAAATTTCCTTATCCTTGATTTACTAAAAAGACATCTTATACCTCCTTTTTAAAAATTATTTTTATTATAATATCACAGTGAGAAGTGAAAGTCAAATATTTTTTTATTATTTTATTTCACAACCAAAGTGAGTTAAGATAGCTTGATAGATTAAGTTAGCAACTAATCTTGAAGTTCTGTCGTCATAATCATATCTTGGACTGATTTCTGCAACTTCTAATGTTAAGTTCTTTTTAGTTTTTTGCAATATAATTTAAAAAGTCCTATAGCTTGGTTAGGTACCAAATACCAAATGTTTGAGGCGCACTAACTCCAGGTGCACTAAGTTATGTGGAATACATCTGCACAAATAGTCAAATGTATATAATCATTTCTTTCTAAGATAGGAGTAATATTTAAATCACTTAGTTTTTAAAATATCTTCAGCTAAGTAATAAGTTACTCCAAATTTTTTTGAGCTCTTTTTCAAATAATCTCTTTGTATTAGAGAATCTTTGTATCCCTATAACAGTGTAGTCAAATTTTATATTATTTTTGACAGTCATCTGCTATTTGATAGAACATTGTTCCAGAGTTTGCTCCTTTAGCATATTCTCTCATATCAAAGTGAGCATCAAAACTTATTATCCCAATTTTAGGATCTTTAGTTTTAGTTTTAGCATAAGATAAAATTCCATTGTATGTTCCATAGGCAATGTCATGTCCTCCACCCATACATACAACAAAATAATCTTTAGATTTTAATTTTGCAACAACATCTGCTAATTGCATTTTGAGCTTCTTCTAATTTACCATCTACAACATCTATAGGGTCTTTTAAATCATAGAATTTAATATCTGTATCAAAGATAGGGAAATTAGAAAGAGCACTTTTTAGATGTTTCCAACCATCAGCAGCTCCTAGTCTTCCGTTGTTTCTTCTGATTCCTTCATTAGAGTTATAACTAACAAAACATACTTTTTTACCATTATATTCATCTTGCATTAATTCGTCTAAAGTCTTAACTTGTATAACTTGATGTATTCTTAAAATATCGCTATCATTACCGTCAACACGTCCACTCCAGTATTCCATTTTTGTTCTCCTTCTATAAATAAAATATTTAAAAATAACAATTCTTCAATAAGTTATTTACCCATTATAGTACATTGAACTATATTTGTAAAGTATTAATTAACTAATAAAAGGACATTAATTACTATTAGAGCATTTCAAAAAAATTTAATAATTTCATCTATACTAACTGGTTTGAAATTATTCGCATCAACTCCAACATCATATCTTCTTAACCCTTTTTTTCAAGTTTTCAAAATTATATAAAGAATTATTATGTTGATGTCCATGTAAATGAAAAGCTCCTCTATAAAATTTATTCCATTCATCTAGTGGATAATGAAATAGTACAAAGAAATTACCTTCATATTCTAATTCATAATAATCCTTAACCCATTCAAATATATATGAATGAAAGTTTTTTCTTCTACAAAATGATCATGGTTACCTTTTTATTAAATATTTTTTTACCTTTTAGTTGAGAAAGAACTGTATTTGCATTACTAGCACCTTTCATAGTAACATCTCCAAGTATATATACTTCATCATTTGCTTTCACAATATTATTCCAATTGTCTATAATTTTTTATTCATTTCATCAGCATTTTTAAAAGGTCTCTTTGTATGATTTATAATATTTTCATGGTAGAAATGAATGTCAGCTGTAAAATATATCATATTTAAACTCCTTGTAGTTTTTTTATATATTATACACTAATTATTTAAATTTTAAAATTTGATATAAAATGATAAAAAGAGGCTATTGCAAAATACAACAGCCTCTTTATTCTTAAATATTATAGTCTTTATCGTTTTGAAGTTCTTCCATTAACTCTTCATCAACAGATATATCTTCTTCATACATACTTCTAATGACTCTTTTCAAATGGAAGGATACCTACAGACAAGAATAGACCTTTAGGTAAAACCATTCTAAAAGTTTTTTTAGTTTTATTAGAAACTCATCTATCTTTTTTTGTCTCCTAGTGGTAAAAGTTACTAAGGCATCTGAACCAGGCCAAACTTTTGTTTGTTGGTGTTTAATTGACTTATCAATAGCTCTTTTGACATTATCTTCAACAGTGTAATAATAGATTCCCTATCTTTTTCAAAGAATTTTTTTCTAGAAGTCTAACTTGAGTGTCATTTATATGTAATATTATAAGTTTTTAAATTTTTCACTATCAGTGTCATTCATATTTCTTATTTCATTCATTATTTAGCCCCTTCTTTTTTTAAACCACCAAAAGCTCCTTTTTAATTTAGCAGCCATTTTTTTGTAGTAAAGCTATCAACAACAGAATATAATATAGGAATTAAAACTAGTGTTAAAAATAGTTGAGAAAGATAATCCAAATATTACTGTGATAGCCATACCTTTGTAGAATTCTGAACCTTCTCCCAAACCTAAAGCCATAGGTATCATACCGAATACTGTTGTCATTGTTGTCATAAGTATAGGTCTTAATCTTGTTTCACAAGAGTAGATAATTGAGTACTCTTTATCATAACCCCGAGTTCTCATAGTCTTAATAAAGTCTATAAGAACTATGGCATTGTTAACAACGACCCCAGCAAGTAGGATTACACCTATCATAACCATTATATCTATAGGTTGTCTTAAGACTACAAGTCCCCAAATAACTCCAATTAAAGCTAGAGGTATAGAACCTATTATTATAAATGGTAATAAGAAACTTTCAAATTGTGCAGCAAGTAAAGCATATATTAAGAAAATTGAAATAGATAATGCAAATGATAATTGACTCATAGTCTTTTGCATATTTTTCAGCTTCTCCACCCCAACTGTATGAAATAGATGAAGGAGGATTTAAATTATTAAATTCTTCAATAATCTTTGATTGTATAGTTCCTAGACCAACTCCACCATCATTACCAGAAATAGTAACAGTGTAGATACCGTTTTTTTCTTTTCTTATTTCAGAAGTTCCTTCTGCATATTGTAAAGTTGCAACATCTGATAACTTAACGAATTTATTATCTCCAACTTTAATATTTAAAGAAGATAAAGTATTTATATCATTTCTCTTTTCTTTAGGAAGTCTGACTAAAACATCAATTTCTTCACTATCTGTTTTTTTAAAGTTGCAGTATTAGCTTTATCTCCACCCAATATATAGTAACTTATTGTTTGAGCAATAACAGTAGGACTGATACCATAACTTGCTATTTTTATCTCTATCTATATTTAATCTTAATTCTATAATTCCTGGATCAAGAGTTGAAGATATATCAACCATTCCATCATAACTTTTGTAATTTTTTCTAAAAAGCTGTTTACCAAACTTTTTGATTTCATCTTGGTTAGAACCTTGTAATAGGAATTCAATATCTTTACTTGTTTTTCCACCAGAGAATTGGTTAGCTCATAGATATTCTTGCATCTAAAAACATTAGAAGCTTTTTTTCTTATGTCGTCCATAATTGTAAATACGCTTTCTTTTCTTGTATTCTTTTTACCAACATTGGCATTTGATAGAAATACTAGATGTACTTACTAACATCAAATAACTTTGAGTATGAGGATCATTTTTTTAACAATTTCTTCTAGTTCTCTTGCTATTCTTTTCAGCCTTAGCTAAGTCAGTCCCTTTTGTAGTTCAGCAGTCATTGAATATTTTCCTTGGTCTTGTTTAGGCATAAATTCAAATTTTAATAATTTAGGATCTACAAAAACACTGAAGAAAAAAATAGAACTACCATGATAAGAACAGTTAAGCCTTTATGAGAAATAGCCTTATTAATTATTTTTTTAAATAAAAATCTTTTACTTTTTTTAAATAGTCTACCATCTTCAGATTTCATTGATTTTTCTATTTAAAAATCTACTTGCCAACATAGGTATCATAGTTATTGCCACTATAATAGCAGCAAGGTTAGAGAAGATTATTGCATAAGACATGTCTCTAAAGAATTCTCTTGCAAGCCCTGGAATAAATAATATAGGTAGGAAAACTACTATAGTTGTTAAAGCAGAAGCTATAACAGAGAAAGTAACTTCTTCAGTACCATTTTCAGCAGCTTCTCTAACAGGAGAATTCAATTCAGTTATATGCCGATAGATATTATCCACAACAACCACCGAGTTATCCGTAAGCATACCAACCCCTATTGAAAGTCCCATAAGTGAAATCAAGTTAAGAGTTGTACCTCTCATTGATAAGAAGGCAAAAGTAAATACTATTGCAACAGGAAGTGCTAATGAAATTAATACAGTTGTTCTAAAACTCTTTAAGAAAAGCAAATAAGATTATAGTAGCTAGTACTAGTCCTTGTACAGCAGAACTAGAAACATTTGAAATTGAACTATTAATATTTTTCAGAAGCATCCATTTCTATACTGTATTCAGTACCAGCTGGCATGTATGGTTTCATTTCTTCTATAACCTTAAAAAGCGGCATTATTCAATGTTATTGTATCTCCATCAGAAGATTTTTGCAATAGAACTACTACTGCTTCTTTTCCATTAAGATATCCTACATTGTCTGCATCTTCTGTTGTTAATACAACATCAGCTACATCTTTTAATCTTAAAGTATTACCATTAGAACTTATTAATATTTTTTTATATTGATCTATATAGTCTAAATCTCCCATAAATCTGATGATCATATCCTTATTACCTGTAGATAATTTACCTATAGGATATGTTGCAACAGATGTTCTAACTATGTTATATAGTTCCATAGGTGATAGATTATATGAAGCTAACTTTATCACTATCAACTTGAATTTGTAGTTGTTTATCAGGATTACCAAAGATATCTACTTGTCCAACTCCTGGTAAACTTTCAAGTCTTGGTTTTAATTGTTCTTTAATAAAAAGTTGTAAGTGCAGTTTTACTATCAGCATTAAAAGCTATAACAGCTGTCATGTTACCTGAAGCAGCCTCTACTTTTCTAATTAATGGAGTATTTGCATCACTAGGTAAACTATTTGTTATTTTTTTGAAACTTCTCTTTGAATTTGAGTAACTTTTTCATCTGTATCAACTCCATAGTCAAAGTTGACAACAACAGTAGAACTACTATAGGCAGATACAGTTTGTATCTTATCAATAGCATCTACATTTGAAAGAGAGTCTTTTAATTTTTGTGACCTGAGATTCCACGTCCTCACTAACAGCACCATTCCAAGTGGTAGAAATTGTGACAACGGGAACTTTTTATATCTGGTATCAATTCTTTTTTTCATTGAGAACATTGCAAGTAGTCCAATGAAAATAAATGATAACATTACCATTGTTGTTGCAACAGGTCTACGTATTGAGATTCCTGCTAATGACATTATTATTTCACCTCGTTTTTAATTTCAACACTATCATTGTTTTGAAGACCAAATAGACCTTTAACAATGATTTTATCTCCTTCTTTTATTTCTGGAGAAGAAATTTCTGTATATGGTAAGTTTGTTGCTCCCTACAGTAACTTCAACTTGTTTTTGCTTTTTTACCATCTTCATATTTGAATACATAGTTTACTAAATCTCTTGTTACTATTGCTTCATCTTCTATACTTAGAACAGAAGATTCTCCAACAGGGATAACAACATTTCCAAACATACCATCTTTGATTTCTCCATCAGGGTTATTAAGAGTTAATTTAACTTTAAAGTTTTTTTAGTTGTGCTATCAGCAATAGGGTTAAGCTCAGTAATTTTTTTGCTTTATATTCTTTTCCTAAAGCATCTATTTTTACATCTATCTCATCACCAAGTTTTACCTTAGAGATAGCTTCAGGAGTTATACCTACATAAGATTGCATTTGTTTATCATTTAAGATAGTAAATAGAGTTTCTTTTGCAGCTATATCATTTCCTTCTTTTATAAATAAATTACCAACAATTCCACTTATATCAGCTTTAGCAACAAGTTTAGAATAACTATTTTGAGCATTCATATATGCAGCCTTAGCAACTTCTAAATTACCTTGAGCACTAGTAAATGTTGCTTCATAGTTTGAGAACTCTAAATATGAAATTAACTGTTTATCATATAGAGTTTTAAACTTTTGATAGTTATTTCTAGCTATGTTATAGTTGGCAGTAGCCGATTGATAATTAGCCTTAGCTTGAAGAAAATCAGCTTCTGTTTGAGCATCAGAAAGCTTAACTATAATTTCACCTTTATTTACATATTCACCATTTCTTTTTATAAATTTTTCTACTGTCGCTCCTTTATTAGTTGAAAAAAATCAACCTTTGCTAAAGGTTCCCAAACAGCACTTGATTCAAAAAGTTTAGACATTTGTCTAGTTGTTACAGCAGCAAACTTCTACAGGCTTAGCAGCTGTTTGTGTTTCAGTTACAGCAGCTTCATTTTTTTAGCATCTTTTGTTTCTTTTATCTTTTTCCACAAGCAACTACTAATAAACTAGTTGCAAGCAATATTGTCAATAATTTTTTTCATATTTTTTTCCTTTCAAATTTTTATTTTTTTATAAGATTACTGCGACGTCCTATAATGTTGATAGAGCCTTTTGTGGAGCTCTGGAAACATTATAGGCAGGCAAGTAATCTTTTATAATATTCTTATTTATATTAATAGTGATCTATATGTTTCAAATGCATAGTAATAATCAAGTAACACTTTATTATATGCTATTCTTGCTTGTCTATATGTGTTTTCAAAATCTAAATAATCTATAGTTGAAATAAGTCCAGCATCATATTTTTCTTGGTTCATTTCAAAGTTTGCTTTAGCAGCCTCTACAGCTTTTCTTTGAGCTGCAACTTGTTTTTTTCTAAACTTACAACATTTAGATAAGCACTCTTTACGTTTATTTCAATATTTTTCTTTAGCAGAAGTATTTTTTAATACTTGTTGTTCTTCTTCCAGTTTAGCAACCTTGTAATTATCTAAATCTTTTCCGAAAGAGAATACTTTCCAAGAAACTTGAACTCCACCAATCAATTCAGCATCTTTATATGATCTTGAGAATGAAGCTCTTTCTTGACCACCAGTTCCATAAGAAACATAAGCACTTACTTGAGGTAATAAATCTCCAGCAGCAGCCATTCTAGTAGCAGAAGCTACATTTACTTGTTCATCAGCAATTTTTGCAGATAAACTTTTGATTTAAAGCTTGATTTAAATCAGTATTTAAGTTTAGACTATCTGATAAATTATTAGGAATATCAAAACTTACTAAATTTAATGGTTCAGATTTGTTTATTCCAGTTCTTATATATAATTTTTTTCTTTATTTGTGTCAGCTAAATTTTGTAAATTGATGATTTGTGCTCTTATATCTTCTAATGAATATTCAGTTTGAAGAATATCAGGTTTAGTTATAAGTCTTAACTTTAATTGTTCTTCTTGTTTATAGTGTCTTTTTAATAAGATTTCTTCTGAACTTTTTAAGAGCAGCTAAGTTTCTTTCAGCATTTATTATATCTGAATATTTTTTTATAGTGTCTAGTCTGTTTTTGAATCTTACTTTGTAAATAAGAATAACTTGCTATATTTTCATAGGCTTTTAGCACCTTTAATTCCTGCTGATATAGCTCCACCTGTGAAAAAGAGGTTGAGTAACTTTTAAAGTTTGAGTATAACCTTTTTTTCTTCGAAACATAGTTTCCTCCACTTTGAGTTAAAATGTTTCTTTCATGTTCTCCTAAAGTAACAGCACCACTATAAGTTACTGAAGGTAAAGCTTCTTTAAAAGCCTTGCTTACATTTAGTTTAGAAATTTCTAAACTCTTTTCAGAAATTTTCATCTCTTTACTGTTATTAAGTGATAAATCTATGGCTTGATCTAGAGTTAAATCTCTAGCTAAAGCTACATTTGCCAACAAAAACAAAAAAATGTTAATAATTTTTTTCATTCTTCCTCCTAAAATATATTATCTATAAAAATTTTTTTAATACTTTCTTTTATAAATTCAAGATTTTTCTTTCATATCTTGACTTCTATATAAGTCTTTAACCTCATCTAAAGTTTTTTTGATGAAAATTTATTAGTTTCAAAATTAATATTTTCCATCATTAAAAAAATACTTCAGTGATGCTAAATATTATCTTAGAACATTTTTTTCCATATCTTTTTCTTTAATATTTATAGATTTCTTATATTTCCTTTAAAATACTCTTTATGAAATCTATTGTTTTTACGTGCTGTATTTTTTTAGTTTAATAAAATTTTTCTTCATTAAAAACCCTCATAGTTTCTTTTTTAAACTTGTCATTACTAATTCTAATTTTAAAGTCTCTATCATTTAAATTAAGCATAGAATTTACATAGTAATCTAAACATTCATCTATACTATTAGAATTTGAAACTAAGTTATTACTAAAAAAACTTTTTGCATTCTCTGAATACTCATTTAAGATTTCAGCTAGCATATTATCCTTTGAAGGAAAAATAAGTATAGAAGCTACCTTTTGATATTCCTAATTCTGATGTCAATTTGTTTATTGATAAGTTAGAATAACCTTCTGTAATTATCATATCTTTTGCTTTTTTTCTAAAAATAAGAATTTTCTTTATCAGTATCGAAAACTCATATCATTTTTATCTCCTTTAATTATAGTTAAAATTCTAGTTCTCTATAAATTTGACTATAGAGTCATTGACCAAGTGGTCAGATAACATACTATCAAATATTTTACTATTCGTCAAGTATTTTAAAAAAATTTAAATCTGCCTATTCTATAGTTATAGATTATTTTATTAAATTTTTTAAAAATGAAATTTTCAAAATAAAAAAATAAAAAAATAGTATTTTGATGGAAAAAGAAAAATTTAAATTATAGCTTGTACTAATTAATAAAAATATGTTAGAATTAACTGAAATATTTGATATAAAAAAAGTATTTTTAAAACTTTGATTAGTTAGAGAGAAATATGAAGAAATTTAGAAATGATAACGATGAAGATGATTTTGAAGATATAGAAGTAGAAGCAACAAGTACAAGACAGCCAGAGAAAAGATAATAGAAGATTAATTAAGATAATACTAAATATAATTTTTAATTATAGCTATTATAAAAGTTGGACTTGGAGTATTTGAAAGATATTATTTTAATGAGTTTTATTATAAAGCTCCAAATTTAACAGGACTTAGTTTAGAAGAAGCAAAGAAAAACTATTTCAAAGTCTGCTTTTAAATATTAGAGAAATGGGAGAAGTTTATTCAGACTTACCTTATGGTACAGTGGCTTTGCAAGAACCTGCTGAAGGAACTATAGTCAAAAAGAGCAAGAAATATGAAAGTATGGGTAAGTAAGGACTCACCTTCAGTATTCTTAGATGATTTAGTAGGAATGAACTATATAGAAGCAAGTTCTCTACTTAATAAAAAAATGGTATGACAGTTGGAGAAGTAAAAAAAGATGAGATCAGATTTACCTATTAACCAAATTATAGCAACTTCACCAAAAAGTGGAGAACCTATATCGAGAGGACAAAAGTTTGATTTCTTAATAAGCAATGGATTGAATAATAATATAAATAGTTCATTACTATTAAAAATAACATAGTAAAAAAACAGTTCATTTTGAAATAAAAAAATAAAAATAAGTGAGTTACATTCTAAATTTTAGATAAAAAAATTAAAGCAAGTGAGCTGAGTAATTGTCGACGTGTTTGAAGCTCAACTTGTTTGGCAAGTTTTGCTGAAAATTACAGCGAAACGTTAATTTTTTTATCGTTAAGAAATTTAGTAGTAACGAACTATTTTTATTTAATTATAGAGGAGGTAAGAAAATTCAAGGCGTAGTAATTAATAAGATTCAAGGTTTCTATTATGTTGAAAGCAACAATGAAGTCTTTGAATGTAAATTGAGAGGAATTTTAAAGAAAACAAATAACAAATATAATTGTGTTGTAGGTGATAGAGTTGAAATCTCTGAGGATAATGCAATAGTAGAAATATTCGAAAAGAGAAAATATACTAATAAGACCTATAGTTGCAAAATGTGGATTATTTAGCAATACAGTTTGCAGCAAAACATCCAAATATAGATTATGAAAGAATAAATTTACTATTATTAACAGCATTTTACTATAAGGTAAAAACCTTTAGTAATAGTAAATAAGATAGATTATTTAAGTGAAGAAGAATTAACAGAATTAAAAAGAAAGATTAGCTCATTTAAAAAAAGTATAGGAGTACCTACATTTTTTTAATCTCTTGTCAAGAGAATGTTGGACTTCAAGAAGTAGAAGATTTCTTAAAAGATAAAAACAACTGTAATAGGTGAACCTAGTGGAGTTGGAAAAATCAAGTCTTATCAATTTTTTTACAAAGTGAAAGAGTCTTAAAGACTGGAGAAATTAGCGAGAGATTACAAAGAGGTAAACATACAACAAGAGATTCTAATATGATTAGAATGAAAGCAGGAGGTTATATAATAGATACTCCTGGGTTCTCTTCAATAGAAGTACCAAAAATTGAAAAATAGGGAAGAATTGATTTCTTTGTTCCCTGAATTTACAAATATAGATAGCTGTAAATTTTTAAATTGTTCTCATATACATGAGCCAAATTGTAATGTGAAAAAAAGCTGTGGAAGAGAATAAAATATCTCAAGATAGATATAATTTTTTTATAAAAAAACTTTAGAAATTTTTATCAGAAAGGTGGAATAGGTATGACTAAGGGATAAAAAAATAGCTCCTTCTATATTATCAAGTGATTTTTTTCAAAGCTTGGTGAAGAACTTGTGGCAATCGATAAGGCAGGTGCAGACTACATTCATATAGATGTTATGGATGGAGAATTTGTACCTAATTTAACTTTTTGGACCTCCTGTAATAAAGTGCATTAGAAAATGTACTGAACTTGTGTTCGATGTTCATCTAATGATAGATAGACCTGAAAGATACATTGAAGATTTCGTAAAAGCAGGAGCAGATATTGTTGTTGTACATGCAGAATCTACAATCCATTTACATAGAGTTATACAACAAATAAAATCTTTTGGAATAAAAGCAGGTGTTTCACTAAATCCTTCAACATCAGAAGACGTGTTAAAATATGTTATAAATGATATCGATATGGTTTTTAGTTATGAGTGTAAATCCAGGTTTTGGAGGACAAAAAAATTCATACCTGCAGTGGTAGAAAAAAATAAAGGCAATTAAGAAAATGAGAGCAGATATAGATATAGAAGTAGACGGTGGAATAACTGATGAAACTATAAAAGTTTGTGCAGATGCAGGAGCTAATATATTTGTTGCTGGTTCTTATGTATTCTCAGGAGATTACAAAGAAAGAATCGACTTATTGAAATCAAAAGTAAACTAGAGGAGGAATTTCAAATGACGGTGAATATACAAAGAGTAAATGATGTTTTAGAAGAATATTACAAACTGTTTTTACAAGACAGAAGATATGGCTTTTAAAAAAAGAGGAATTAAAGCTTTAACACATACAGAATTGCATATAATTGAATCTGTTGGACAAGATACTCAATTAACTATGAATGAACTTGCAGATAAGATAGGAATTACAATGGGAACTGCAACAGTAGCTATTTCAAAAATTATCTGATAAGGGATATATAGATAGAGCAAGATCTACAACTGATAGAAGAAAGGTATTTGTTTCTCTTACAAAAAAAGGAGTAGATGCTTTAACTTATCATAATAACTATCATAAAATGATAATGGCTTCAATAACTGAAAGCATACCTGAAAAAGATTTACAAAAAAATTTGTTGAAACTTTTGAAATTATTTTTAGATTCATTAAGAATAAGACAGACTATTTTAAACCTATGACTATTACAGATTTTTAAAGAAGGAACTAAAAGTTTCTATAGTTGAAATAAAAGGAACTCCTATAGTTCAAAAATTATTTCTTAAGTCACGGAATAGAAAAACTTTACACTTTTTAAAAGTTCTAAAAATCTGGTGATAAATCATTATTTAAAAATAGAAAAAGAAGATGGAGAAGTTTTTAACTCTTGATATCTTAGATGCAAAAAAATTTAATAGGAGTAAAGGCTGATTAATATGTTATATATGGATGGTATATCTCTTTCAAAAAAATAAAGGAAGAGTTAAAAAAAGACTTTAGAAGGAAAAAGAATAAATAGAATCTTTAAAAAAATAATGAATATACAATTTCTCTTCATTTTTGGGAAAATTGAACTTCTATTTTTCTTGTATACCAGCCTTAGCACTTTGCTACATTAGTAAAAAAATAAAGAGCAAGCAATTCTAGATATATCTTCGTCATTAATTTCTAATTTAAGAAAGCATTTAATGAATGCTATGTTGACTGATATAGAGCAGCTAGGGTTTGACAGAATCCTAGCTTTTTCATTTTTCTAGAATTAATGAGCTAGGTGAGATAAAAAAATACAAGATATATTTTTGAATGTCTTGGGAAATTGTCTAATGTTATTTTTTTACTGATGAGGAAGACAAGGTATTGGATACATTAAAGAAATTCCATATTTCAGAAAATATAGATAGAACATTATTTTTTTAGGTGAAACTTATTCGAGACCTAAATATGATAAAAAAATATTACCTACTGAGCTAAATAAAGATAAATTTGATAACTTATTAGCAAGTGGAAATGTTTTTTTCAAATGAAATAGAAGGAGTGGGAAAATATTTAAATAATATAAAAATCTTTTGAAGAATTTACAAATATTTTTAAATAGTCCTGTAAAAAGCTAAAAATCTATTTCAAAGATAAGAAAATAAAATTGGCAACAGTTTTAGATTTAGATTTTTAAAGATTATGATGAAGTGAAAGAATTTTTCTTCATATGATGAAATGATTAATTTCTACATAGATTATGAGCATACTACAACAAGTTATATGCTTTTTAAAAAAATAGATTGGAAAGTTTCCTTGAAAAGAAATTAAAGAAATTAAATAAGATTTTAACTTTAATTAAAAAAAGGATATAGAAGATTCAGAAACTATGGAAAGCATAAAAAGAAAAAAAGGAGATATTTTTAGCTTCCGTTCTTTATAATGTGAAAAAAAGGGAATGAATTCTGTAAAAGCTTATGATTTCTATAATAATAAAGAAATTGAAATTGAATTAGATAGTTTAATAAGTCCTAAGGAAAAACTTAGATAGAATCTATAAGAAGTACAACAAGGTAAAAAGAGGACTTACAAATGCTATAAGACGTGATAAAGAGATAAGAGAAGAAATTTCATATATAGAAAGTACTTTGCTTTTTCATTGAAAGTAGTACAGATGTTAGTTCTTTGAGAGAGATTGAAGAAGAATTAATAAAATTAAACTATATCAAGAGTTTACATAATAAAAAGAAAACTAAACTAAAAAGAAGTGAAGTATGGTTTAATTGAAGGAGAAGATTATTTAATTCTCTATGGTAGAAATAACTTAGAAAATGATAATTTAACTTTTTAAAAATCTCTGAGAAAAAAATGATTATTGGTTTCATGTGAAAGATATTCCAAGTTCTCATATCATTTTAAAAAGCCACTAAATTAACAGATGAATTAATAGTTAAGGCAGCACAGGTATCAGCCTATTATTCTAAGGCTAACTTAGGTGAAAAAGGTGACTGTAGATTATACTTTAAGAAAGAATGTATCTAAACCTAATGGAGCAAAAACCTGGTTTTGTAATATATGTAAGTCAAAAAAATCTGTTGTTGTTGAAAAAGTAGAATTAGATAAAATTTAAAAAAAGAGCTGTTGCAAAATAAAAATTTTAAGCTTAAAGTAAAAAAATAAGTGAGTTACGAATGGAAATTTTAGATAAAAAAATCAAATAGAATGAGCCGAGTAATTGTTGGCGTGTCTGAAGCTGACTTGTCAGCAAGTTTTTGCCAAAAATTACAGCGAATTCTTGATTTTTTTATCGTTAAGAAATTTACTCAGTAACGAGCTATTTTTTTACTTTTTTTATAAATTTTCAACAGCTCTTTAATTTTAGTAATTTTCAACTAACTCTTTAAAAAGTAGTAGGAACTTTTTTTAACTTTTTTTGTTCTTCATAGTTATATGCTAAAAACAGTTGCTGTTCCTGTTATAGCTAAGTCATCACCACAGAAAAATTTCATGTTCAAAAAAATTATTCTTAAACCTTTTATTTCAATTTTAGTTATATTAATTTTTTTATTTCTTGATTTAAAAATAATTGTTTTTGTATTGAACAGTAGCTTCAGTTTGGATAAAACCACTTCCATCTCCTATATCTGTTTCACTTAAATTATTAGCTCTTAAAAAAATTCTTCTCAGCCCATTGAAAAAAATAATAGAGCTCTTTCATTACCTACATGATTACCATAATTTAAATCTTCTTGTTTTATTGTGTAATTAAATGTAAACATAATACCTCCTTATATTTAAGAAAATAATATCATAGTATTACTTTGAATTCAAGTTAAAATAAAGCTTATATAAAATAAAAAAATAGAAAAATGCTAGTCAGTAAAAGGTTTAGAAATATTAAGAGAAGAAAAAAAGTAAGTTAAAAAAATATATCAGGATAGGGAGTCTCCGAAGAGTTTGGTAAATATATGTGGCTAATAAAAGCACATACTTCCCAAGAAGTTCTCATTTCTATAAGTGGGAGTAGTTCACTGTAAAATTAATTAGTTGTAGAACTTCAGAAAAATTTTATAAAAAAATATTACAAAAATAGTCAAAGAGAACGGAGTTTCTATAATATTTTTTTATTGACTTATATTCTAGATGAATTTATAGAAAAAAATATAAACATTAAAAAAATAAAAACCGAATATAAAAAATATAATATATTATATTAATAAAGTATATTTTTTTATTTTTTTGTTAATATATGCTATCCTTTAATATAATAATATAAGTATATTTTTTTATCTTTTTAATAATTTAATATATGGAGGGGTAGTATGATATATCTTTTTAATAGCTGCATTTTTTATGGGGAACATCATTTATAGCTGGTAAAATTGCTTATGATATGCTTGATCCATCTTTAGTTGTTGCAATTAGATATATACTTGCAAGTATAATCTTATTGCCTATGACTTTTTCTTTTATGAAAAAAAGAGGAATCTTTTACAAAAAGATTTTTATTTTTACTTGTAATATTAGGAATTTTAACATATCCTCTTACTTCAATGTTACAGTTTATAGGGCTTAGTTTTTTACTTCAGCTTCAAGTGCAACAACAATTATAGGCATTGAACCTGTTATGATAACAATTGTTGGATTTATCTTTTTAAAGAAAAAGCCTCTCTATTGTTTTTTTATTAGGAATTATTGCATTTTTGGAGTAGCATTAACAGTGGGTGTTTCGGCATTAGAAAATGTATCTTTCTTTGGATGTTTTTTTAGTATTCTTATCTACTATAGTAGTTTCTTTTTGGGTTCGACTTTCAAAAAAATACTTACAAAAATGAACTCAAATTATTACACAGCATTGACTATTCAATTAGGAACATTGTTTGCTTTACCAATAATGCTATTTTTTTAGTTAAAAGTTGGGAAATAAACTATTCATTAAAAAGGGATTATAGCTCTTTTTATATTTAGTTGTTGGATGTAGTATAGGTGCTGGATGGTTTTTGGAATAAAGGACTTGAAAGAAGTGAAGCAAGTAAAAAGTGGAGTATTCCTTGCTTTAGAGCCAGTATTTGGTATTTTTACTTGCTGTCTTAGTATTAGGTGAAAAAAACTTAATTTTCTTTCAATAATTGGAATTATTTTAGTAATTTTGTCTGCAGCAATTTGTATGATACTTCCAAAACAAGAATCTTAAAAAGTAATAATAGGGCTGTTGCAAACTAATTTACATTAATAAAAATAAAGAGAGGCTGTCACAAATTAATGATAAAAAAATCATCAATTTGCAACAGCCTCTTTATCTATTTACTGTTATCCTTTTTACTAATGGTTTTCCACAACAAGTGAATTCACAACATTCGTGAGAAGCATCATGAGTTTCACAGTTATCATTAGTTCCACAATCACATGCGTTTTTTTAACTTCTATTTCGAAGTCACAACATTGACATTTATAAACTTCACCTTTTTTTCATATTTTCACAACTTACCATATCATATCCTCCTAAATTTTTTTATATAATTGAGTACTCATTCAACTGTACAAATGTATAGTACCACTAAACAAGAAATTTGTCAACTATTTTTTTATAAAAAAATAAAGAATTTTTTTAGAGTTTAAAAATATAGATAAAATAGTAGTTTGAATAAGTAAAATAAAAAAAGAGCTTGTTGTAAATTTTACTTTTTCGGTAAAATACAATAAGCTCACTTTTTTTATTATTTTAAATAATCCTGATATTTTTGGATCATTTTGAACTTCAGTTATAAGATCTGGTAGAATGCTTCCTAATGGATAAACCTCATCATTTCTTTCAACAGAGGCATAACCAATATCAGTATATACTCTATTATTAGAAAGGGTAACAGGAATTTTTAAAAAGTAGAATCTCTATATTTTTGCTGATACAATATATGAATCTTTTTCTTGTTCTTCAACTTTCCAATCAAAAAGTTTTTCTTGACTTTTTGTTATAGTAACAGGCTTATTATTCTCAACTTCTGTAACTGTAACTAAGAATGCTGCAAGATCTTCAACTGTTTCTACACTATAATCATTAAATACTATATTTTCATTAATAGGAATATCTTTAGTACTTTCTAAAAATACGTTCTTTTTCTTTACATGCAGTAAGTCCCAAAAAGTATAAGTATAATTAAAAATTATTTTTTTCACTTAAATCCCTCCTAATTTATTATAGCTAAACATATTATATAATAAAAAAAGTAAAAATGCAATAATTATAAACATTTAAGTTAAAAAAGTTTTAGGATATTATAAAATAAGAAGTAATAAAAAAACTGTAGCTAAATTTTTCAGCTACAGTTTTGATAATACTATATATGTTTTTGGCAACTTTGATAACTTCTTCTAATTTATCATTAGAAAGATTTAAAGTTTTTAGATCTTCGATCATATTTTTCAACTCTATTTTCTTTACCTATTAATCCTTTAAATTCAGCTTTCTTTTTCTTCTATAATATTATCTATGAAATTTTCTATTTTTTTGTCATTTTATTCTCCTCCTAGTTTTAATTAAATTTTTTTACAAGCAAAAAAAGATAATTAATCTAAGTCAAAGAATAGAAATAAATGTTGCCAAGACAGATGTGCACATCTGTCATAGAAGCTATGAAAAGCTTATTACAAACATTAACCATATTACACATCCCCCTTTACTATTTTTGATTTCCAAGATAAAAATCTTTGATAACTTAATTATATACCATTCCAAGAAAAAGCAAGAGCATAAAATACTCATTTTAAAAGAAAAAAATAGAACTAATAAAAAGATAGTTCTAAAAAAATATTAAGTGCTATATTATTGTAACGAAATATGCTATAATGATATTAATTATAGAAAATAGAGGGAGGTTATTATGAAAAAAATTAAAATGCCAGATACTTTTTGTAATCATATTTTTTGTTGTTTTGTTTGCATCACTTTTGACTTACATAGTTCCAGTTGGAAAATTTGAAATGCAAGAAGTGACTTATGTAACTAATACAGGGGCTGAAAAAACAAGAAATGTACCTGTTCCTGGAAGTTTCTCTTATGAGCTAGATGATCAAGGAAACGAACTAAAAAAAGGTATAAAAAAATATTTGAACCTGGTGGAGAAGTTGGAGTAACTAACTATATATTTGAAGGGCTAGCAAGTGGAGATAAATGGGGAACAGCAGTTGGAATAGTTGCCTTTTTATTAGTTGTTGGTGGAGCTTTTGGAATAATTTTAAAAACAGGAGCTGTTGAAAGTGGAATATATTCTATGATAAGCAAGAGTAAAGGATCAGAGCTTGTACTCATACCTGTTATATTTATACTATTCTCCTTAGGTGGAGCAGTCTTTGGAATGGGAGAGGAGGCGATACCTTTTGCAATGCTAATCATACCTATAGTAATTGATATGGGATATGATTCAGTAACGGGAATTTTAATAACATATATTTCAACTCAAATAGGTTTTGCAACTTCTTGGATGAACCCATTTAGTGTCGCAGTTGCACAAGGAGTTTCAGGAATACCTGTTTTATCAGGAGCAGGATTTAGAATGTTTATGTGGACATTCTTCACAGCTTTTGGAGTAATCTACACAATTTTCTATGCAAGAAGAGTAAAGAGAAATCCTGAATCTTCAATAGCATATAAGACAGATGCATATTTTTAGAGATAACTTTAAATCTGAAGAACAAGGAAATAGAGAATTTAAGTTAGGACATAAATTAATTATCTTAGTTTTAATTTTAGGTATGGCTTGGGTTGTATATGGAGTTATAAAAGAAGGATATTATCTACCAGAAATAGCAACTCAATTTGTAATAATGGGATTGATAGCAGGAGTAATTGGAGTAGTATTTAAGCTAAATAATATGTCAGTGAATGATATAGCAACTTCTTTCAGAAAAAGGTGCAGAAGATATGGTTGGAGCCGCTTTAGTTATAGGTATGGCTAAGGGAATAGTTTTTAATATTAGGTGGAACAAGTGCAGATACTCCTACTATTTTAAATACGATACTTAACTATGTTGCATCAGGACTTAGCAATATGTCAGCTGCTTTCTGTGCTTGGGTAATGTATATCTTCCAATCATTATTCAATTTCTTTGTTGTGTCAGGATCAGGGCAAGCAGCACTTACTATGCCAATAATGGCACCACTTTCAGACTTAGTTGGAGTAACAAGACAAGTTGCTGTTTTAGCTTTCCAATTAGGAGATGGATTTACAAATATGATAGTTCCTACTTCAGGAATACTTATGGCAGTATTAGGAATTGCTAAAATTGAATGGGGAGTTTGGGCAAAATATCAAATTAAATTCCAATTAATTTTTATTCGCATTAGGTTCTTGTTTTGTGTTCTTTGCAGTTTTCACAAACTTCTCTTAAAATATTTAAAATCCTTTAAGGAGGACATGACTTATGAAAATAAGAAAATATTTTTTTACTAGTTATGGCTTTAGTTTTTTTCTTAATTTTTTTAAATCTGAATGCTTCTCAAAAAGAACAGGAGAAATGGAGGCTACAGGCTCTCTAGTATCTAGTACTAAAGCTTAATCTTGTACAGAAAAAAATAATAAAAATTTTTACTATTGAAGTTTATCGTTCTAATGGAAAAATTATCTACAAAAAGTGAGTATGAATTAGAAGATAAAGATAAAAATATTGAAAAAAATGAAATAAAGAAGCTCTATGAACTAGCAAAAATCAGGAAAAAAATCGACTATAGTTCAAAAAGTTATAGAAGAATATCATGAGAATGGGAATTTAAAAAAACTAGATTGATTGATACTCATGTCAAAAGAAAAAAATTAGAAGAATATGATGAAAATGGAAAACTTATAAGAGTAGAAAATGGAGAATAAAATAATTTAGAGAAAAGAGCTATTACAGTTAAATGTAATAGCTTTTTTTATTTGGTAACAAATGTTACAGAAATTATATTAAAAATTCTTATATAATAAGGAAAATATGAGTAAAATAAATAAGAATTTTTAGGAGGATAGAATGAAAAATTATTAGTAGGATTATTATTAGTAGGTTCAGCATTATCTTTTTGGAGCAACACAAAGAGTACCTTTAGAAAAAAATTAGGAATCTAGAGGAAATGGAAGAGAATTGTATCTTGAAGGACAAGCAAAACCTTATTCAGGAGAAGTAGAAAGAAAAATATCCAAATGGAAAACTTCTTGGTGTAGCTACAATGAAAGACGGAAAATTAGAAGGAAAAAGCTTATGAATACTATGAAAGTGGTAAAGTATTCAAGGAAGAAATTTATGTAAATGGAACAGCTAATGGAGTGGCAAAATCATATTATGAAAATGGAAAAAGTACAATATGAAACAAAAATTTGTAAATGGAAAAAGAGAAGGAATAGAAAAAGGATACACAAATACAGGAGTTTTAGTCTCAGAAATTCCATATAAAAATGGAGAAGCTACTGGATTAGCAAAAGTTCTACAATGAACAAACAGGTAAATTAGAATATGAAACTAATGCGATAAATGGACTAAGAAATGGTTTATCTAAAAGAATATTATCCAAGTGGAAAAGTAGCAAATGAAGTAAATTTTTAAAAATGATATAGAAGATGGAATTACAAAAATATACTATGAATCTGGTAAGTTAAAAGGAGAAGCAACATATAAAAATGGTCAACTAGATGGACTAGCAAAAAAATATACGATGAAAATGGAAAAAGTAGTTGAACAAGCAACATATAAAAAAATGGACAAAAAAATAAAATAATTTTGAAAAACTGAGCTATTGCAAGCAAAAATGCAGTAGCTCTTTTTACAAAGACATTATTCTAAAAAAATTAATAAAATCTTAATATTCATACTGTATAATAATATAAATTCTAAAAATATTAATAAAAAAAGTAAAAATAGGAGAAATACAATGAAAAAATATTACTAGGATTATTATTGCTAAGTTCAGCATTATCTTTTGGAGCAACGCAAAGAGTATCTTTAGAAAAAAATTAGAAACTAATGAAAGTAAAGATATATTATACCTTGCAGGAACAAAAAAACTCCTTATTCAGGTGAAGCTGAAATAAGATATCCAAGTGGACAACTTCTTTCAGTTGCTACATTTAAAAAAATGGTAAAATAAATGGAAAAAGCTTATGAATATTACCCAAGTGGACAACTAAAAATTAGAAGAAAAATTATATAAATGGAAAACTTAATGGTCTATCAAAAATCATATTATGAAAATGGGCAACTAAAAGATGAAACCCCTTATAAAAAAATGATAAAAAAAGAAGAAATAGTAAAAATTACCTAGAAAATGGGATATTAATATCAGAAGTTACATTTAAAAATGGAGTTGTGGTAGGAAAGTCAAAGTTATATAATACAAAAAAACTGGTAAAATTAGCAGCTGAAAAGTAATATAAATAATATGAAAATAGAAGGAGTATCTAAAGAATATTATCCAAGTGGAAAAATTATTAAGTGAAGTAAGATATAAAAATGGTAGAGTGGACGGGATTGCAAAAGTTTATAATGAACAAACAGGTAAATTAGAAAGAGAAATACCTTATAAAAATGGAAAAATAGAAGGAATAGAAAAAGTTATGATGAGAAGGGCAAAACTAATAGGTACAATAACATTTGAAAATGATCAAATAATGGAAGAAACAACATATAAAGATGGAAAAAAATAATAGACCGAAAAGTATATCCATTAGGAAAAAGACCTAGAAAATGAACTATTAAAAAGTGAAACTCCTTGACAATTTCATTAAAAAAATATTAAAATAATATTAGAAATAATTAAAAATTTTAGGAGGCAAAAAAATGAAAAAAATTACTAGCAGGATTATTATTAGTTAGTTCAGTATTATCTTTTGGAGCACAAAGAGTACCAATTGAAAAAAAGTAGTAGCTAATGGAGATTTATTATATATTCAAGGTGAGCAAAAAAACCTTATTCAGGAGAAATTGAAAAGAAAGTATCCAAGTGGAAAAACTCTTGGAGTAGCTACAGTTAAAAGCAGGGAAAAATTAGATGGAAAAAAATATATGAATACTATGAAAATGGAAAAAGTAAAATCAGAAGGAAATTATGTAAATGGAAAAAGCTGATGGAGTGGCAAAAATCTTATCATCAAAATGGTAAATTAGAAGATGAAACTCCATTCAAAAATGATAAAAAGAGAAGGAGTAGAAAAATATTACACTGAAAATGGTATATTGTTATCAGAAGTTCCATATAAAAATGATGTTGCATCAGGTTTAGGAAAACTGTACAATGAACAAACAGGTAAATTAGAATATGAAGTTACTGTAGCTAATGGAGTAAGAAATGGACTATCTAAAAATACTATCCAAGTGGAAAAATTATTAAGTGAAGTAAACTTTAAAAATGATAAAGAAGAAGGAATTATGAAAGCTTACTATGAAAATGGTAAACTACAAGGAGAAGCTACATACAAAAATGGGCAACTAGATGGAGTAGCAAAACTTTACGATGAAAGTGGAAAATTAATTGAAGAAGCAACATTTAAAAATGGTAAACAAGTAAAAATAAAGCAAGATAAGTAAAAATAAATTAAAATTTGAGCTATTGCAGATAAAAATGCAGTAGCTTTTTGGTAACAAATGTTACAGAGATTATATTAAAAATTCCTATATAATAAAAACAATATGAACAAAAATAAATAAAAAAATTTGGGAGGAATAGAATGAAAAATTATTAGTAGGATTATTATTAGTAGCAAGTTCAGTACTATCTTTTGGAGCACAAAGAGTTCCTTATGAAAAATTATCATTTCCAGGTGGTTATATATCTTATAATGATGAAAAAAATTTACTGGAGAATTTGAAAGAAAAGATCCAAGAACAGGGAAAATTAATATGGTAGGTTCTGTTAAAAATGGAGAATTACATGGAACAAGTTATAGTTATGATGAAAATGGAAAAATTAAAAGAAGAAATAACATTTAAAAAAAGGAATGAAAGAAGGAGCTAGTAAACTTTATCATCCATCAGGAGCTGTAGCAGCTAAATTAAATTATAAAAATGATAGATATGAAGGTTTACAAAAATATTACTATGAAAATGGGAAATTACAAGCTGAAATTGAAATGAGCAAAGGTCAATTAGACGGAGTTACAAAGATGTATGACGAAAAATGGAAAAATTAAAAAGAAGAAACAATATATAAAAATGGAAAAAGTAAAATAAACTAAAAAAATTTAGGAGGATAGAATGAAAAATTATTGGTAGCTTTATTACTAATAGTAAGTTCAGTATTATCTTTTTGAGCAGAAAAAGTTTCTTATGAAAAATTATCATTTTTCAAATGGATATATATATTATAATAATCAAGAGTTTACAGGAGAATTTGAGAAAAAGACCCAAATACTGGAATAGTTAAGATGGTTGCTTCTGTTAAAAATGGGAAATTAGATGGAATGTCTTATACTTATGATGAGATTGGAAGATTAATTGAAGAGACACCATATAAGAATGGATTAAGAGAAGGAACTGGTAAAGCTTATTATAAATCAGGAGTTGTATCAGCTAAATTAACTTATAAAAATGATGAGTATGAAGGTGTACAAAAATACTATTATGAAAATGGAAAATTACAAACTGAAATCCCAACTAGTCAAGGTGTAGTAACTGGAGCAGTAAGATTATATGATAAGAGAGGAAGATTTGAAGGAGAACTTTTATCATATGATGAGAAAAAAATTATAATAAATTAAAAATAGAGCTATTGCAAATAAAATGCAATAGCTTTTTTATAAAATATGTTTTTAAAATTAATCTAATATTAATATTCACCTTGTATAATAAAAAAACTAAAATAAAAAAATTTAGGAGGTAAAAATGAAAAAAATTATTAGCAGGATTATTTTTAGTTGGTTCAGTATTATCTTTTGGAGCACAAAGAATGCAAGTTGAAAAAAATGGTAATGAACGGGGGATTTATTCTATGTTCAAGGTGAGCAAAAACCTTATTCTGGAGAAATTGAGAAAAAGTACCCAAATGGAAAAACTCTTGGACTAGCTACAATTAAAAGCAGGAAAATTAGAAGGAAAAAGTATATGAATACTATGAAAATGGTAAAGTAAAAATCAGAAGGAAATTATGTAAATGGAAAAAGCTGAAGGAGTAGAAAAAAACTATTATAAAAGTGGTAAATTAGAATCTGAAGTTCCATTCAAAAATGCTAAGAGAGAAGGAGTAGCAAAAGTATTACAATGAAAATGGTATGTTAGTAGCAGAAGTTCCATATAAAAATGATGTTACATCAGGTTTTAGGAAAAGAATATAATGAAAAACAGGTAAATTAGAATATGAAATCACTTTAGCTAATGGAGTAAGAAATGGGTCATCTAAAAAAATTACTATCCAAGTGGAAAATTGTTAAGTGAAGTAACCTATAAGAATGATATACAAGATGGACCTATAAGAGCTTTTACTATGAAAATGGTAAACTACAAGCAGAAGGAACTTACAAAAAAATGGGGAAATAGATGGAGTAGCAACAATTTATGATGAAAATGGAAAAAAATACTTCAACAAGTTACATATAAAAATGGAAAAAGAAGTAAAATAAGCAAAAAGAGCTATTGTAATTTATTTACAGTAGTTCTTTTTATAAAATATTTTATAAACAAAAATTTTTTTATATTGAAATATTTTCTAATGAAGAGTATAATAAGAGTGTGAAATTAATATTATATTTTAAAATTAGGAGGCTTTTTATGAAAATTAAATTAGATGGAGTAGCAGAAACATTACTTATAACATTAAATGCAAGAGCTAAAGACTATGAGAATCCAAAATCTGTGTTACATGATAAGAAATCTTTTGAAATTGCCTCACAGTTAGACTATGATTTTTAAAAATTTAATACTGCTTGGGCTAGTTATTATGGAATATTAGCAAGAGCATATATAATGGATGAAGAAGTTAAAAATTTATAGAAAGATATCCTGATTGTGTTATAGTTTCAATAGGTTGTGGACTTGATACTAGATTTGAAAGAGTAGATAATGGAAGAATAACTTGGTATAATCTTGATTAAAAATATGGTCGCACACTTGTGACTCTAGCACTCGTAGGGTGTCAGTCATGAGTTAGACCATTAAGTATAGTCAGCATATATAGAAATATGTATGTAGAGGTAGCAACTTTAAAAAAAGCTATCCAATACTACTCGAATTGCTGGAAACCCCTAAAACTAGTATAACTACAACATAGTACCTAAATAAAAATATGGTACAAGTGTGAAAGTGGCGAAAGCAGAAAAATATACTAGATGGCATAAGGTTAAATCCTAAGTGTTAAGATAATGGGCAATCAGCAGCCAAGACCGCAAGGTAAGGTTCAACGACTATTCCTCCTGAGGGAAGTACACTAAAGCTAGTGGAAGTGGGTAGACCCAAACAGATAGAGCTGTGGGATAAGATATAGTCTGTGCTTAATAGAAATATTAAGAAGTTCAAGGCTAATCTTCTTAATTTATTAAGGAGTGTATATGCCAAGAGAACTGCATAAGTGGTAGCGTACTTATGTGAACGACAACCTCTAAAAACGACTGAGTCAGTTTTTAGATTCATATATTTAGAAAAAAATTTTACTTTTTCATTTACTTATAGTATAAAAAGTGGTATACTATATATAGGTAAATGGAGGTGAAATCACATGGAAAAAAAGCATATAAGTTTAGATTTTTATCCAACTAAAACTCAAATAACAAAAATTAAATTGTACTTTTGGTTGTGTAAGATATGTCTATAATCATTTTTAGATTTAAAACAAGAGCTATATAGCAAAGAGAAAAAGTCTATGTCATATAGTGAGTGTAGTAAAAGAATTAACAGTTTTAAAAACAAGAGAAAGAATGGTTAAAAAGATGTAGATAAATTTTTCTTTACAAAATTCTTTAAAAAGATTTAGATAAAGCATATAAGAACTTCTTTAGTGGAAAGGGTTATCCAAAGTTTAAATCTAAGAAAGATAATAGAAAATCATACAGAACCAATTATACAAATAATAATATAGAGTTTTTTTAGATAAATGGATAAAAGTACCTAAGTTAGGAAGACTAAAAATAAGAGATAAAATAAAACCACAAGGAAGAATAATAAATGCAACAATAACACAAGTACCTAGTGGAAAATATTATATATCTCTGTAGTTGTACAGATGTAGAAGTAGAAAAAAATTAGAAAGTACAAATAAGAATGTTGGAATAGATTTAGGTATAAAGGACTTCGCGATTACCAGTGATGAAATCTCAATAGAAAATCCAAAATATTTACAAAAATCTTTAAATAAACTAGCAATATTACAAAGAAAAACTATCACGAAAACCAAAGGGTAGTTCAAATAGGAATAAAGCTAGAATAAAAGTAGCAAGATTATCTGAGAAAATATCAAATCAAAGAGAAGATTTTTGCAAAAGTTATCAACAATGCTAATAAAAAGAATATGATATTATCTGTATTGAAGATTTTACAAATAAAAATATGGTAAAAATCATAAATTAGCAAGAAATATTGTAGATGTATCATGGAGTGAATTTAATAGAATACTAAGTTATAAAGCGAAATGGTATTGAAGAACAATAGTAAGAGTAGATAAAATTTTTGCAAGTAGTCAAATATGTAATTGTTGTGGATATAGAAATGAAGAAGTAAAAGATTTAAGTGTGAGAGAATGGACTTGTCCAGTATGTGGAGCTGTACATAATAGAGATATAAATGCAGCCAAAAACATATTAAAAGAAGGACTAAGGATATTAGGTATAAGTGTTTAAATATATAAATATATGAACCGTAGGAACTATGGGGATAGCTTGGTAAATTTAGTTGGCTAACAGAAGCAACTACTACCCAAGAACCCTGCGACTTCAGTCGTGGGAGGTTCAGTTACCAGAAGTAATTGAAATAAGAAAATTATTTTTCATAGAGAATGACAGAGTAAAAAAATATTTCAAAAATCAGTTTTTGAATCTGATTGGACTAAAGAAGTTATAACTGATGGAAAAGAGCTACTTATAATTTCTGAGGGAGTTTTTAATGTTTTTCACTGAAGATGAAGTAAAAAGTTTTAGAAATATTAGTTAATAATTTTTGAAAAAAATTTGAATTACACTTAGATTTACTTTACAAGGGAACTATAAGAATGACAGCCAAACATGATACTTTGAAAAAAATGAATAATGTTAAATTTAAGTGGGGAGTAAAAGATGGTAGTGAAGTTGTAAAAACTTGAGTCCCAAATTAAAACAAATAGGACTTATTAATTTTACATGGCAAAAATTTTTACCATTATCAAAAAGATATTTATTCCAATTTTTGGCTTATGAATAATCGTTTAGGAATGTACACATATAACAAATAAAAATGGGAGCTGTTGCAAAAATTTTAACTTTGCAACAGCTCCATTTTTCTACATCATTATATTTTTTTATTCTTTGATACTCTCATAAATACCAGAAGTGAAATAACAGTCATTAAAGTTAAAATGGTTGACATAGCAGCAGCTATACCATAACTTCCTCTTGAAACATAAACATATATTTGTAATGTCAATGTTATTGTCTTATAGTTATATAAGATTATACTTGAAGAAAGTTCTGTAATAATTGTTATCCAACTTAAAAGTGCTCCTGAAATAATACCATTCATCATCATAGGAGTTGTTATCTTAAAGAATGATTTCATACGAGAAGCTCCTAAACTGATTGAAGCTTCTTCGATAGAAAGTGGTATCTGTTGAAGTATAGCAACAGATGATCTTATAGTATAAGCATTTCTTCTTATGATAAGTGATATTACCATTATTAAGAAAGTTCCAACTAAAACAAAAGGTTTTTTTATTGAAAAGCACTTACCAAAGCTATCCCTACAACAGAACCAGGAATAACATAAGGCACCATAGATAAAGTATCTATAGTTCTATTTATAAAGTTATTTCTTCTTACAACTAGATAAGCAATTAAAAATAGAAATAACAATGATTAAAAATTAGAGAAAGTCCACCAATAAAAAAATGTATTTTGAATAGCATTTCCTAATTTACTAAAGGCTTCTGTATAACTTTTTAAAGAGTAACCTTTTTGAAAAGTTTTTCCAGATGTGTTTTGGAAAGATGTATAAATTACATAAAGTTGTGGAGCATAAGAAACAAAAACTATTAAATAACAGAATAAGTGAATTAAAATAGATTTTATTCCTTTAATTTCTTAGCTTCAATAGGATGAAGTGCATTCATTGTGAATTTATACTTTTCCATTTATATATCTTTTGTAATAAGAAAATCAAAGATGTTATTATAATTGCAATAATACTTACAGCTGACGCAAAATTCTTGTCAGAACCTGTTTCATTCATAAATTGATTATAAATTTCAACAGGGAAAGTTCTGTACCCTTCCCCAATAAATAGAGGAGTTCCAAAGTCTGCAAAAGGCTCTCATAAATACCATAAGAGCAGCTGCCAATATAGTTGGAATACATAGAGGGATAATTATTTTTAAAGAATCTTTTTAGCTCCAGTACAACCCATATTTTTCACTAGCTTCTAATAGAGAATTATCAATATTTCTTAAAGCTCCTGAAACATATAGGAAAACTAAAGGATAAAGTTGCATACACAAAACAAGTAAAATTCCACCAAATCCATAGATACTTGGGAAATTAAAAACCTGTTAAGTTTTCTAATTGTATTAGTAATTAAGCCATTTCTTCCTAATAATAAAATCCAAGAATATGCTCCAATAAATGGTGCAGACATACTACATAGTATTATAATAATTTGTAAAAAAAGTTTTTTTCCTTTGATTTTTATACATATTGTAGAAATATGCCAAAGGAGTTCCTATTATTAAAGTCAAAGCTGTTGCAGCTAAACTGACTTTAAAGGAATTAAATATAGTAGAAAAAGTAATAATTTTTACTTAAAAAATTTTTGCAAAAATAAGCAAAAAGTGAAATCTCCATTATTTTTCTATTACTGCATTTTTAAATAAAATCCCTAAAGGATAAATCATAAATACTATATAAAATGCTAGAACACATAATGAAATTACTATCCAAATATCTTTTTTTCTTACTTAGCATAAGCAACACCTATATCGTTGTTAACACCTTCTAAAAATATTTTTTTAGAACCATCTTCTGTGAAAAACATTAATCTTATCTTGTTTTTACTTTTTAAATAAACTTCAGTTCCTTTTTGGAATGATATTGTCTATTTTAGATTCTTGTACAATTTCAAGTTTTTTTCTCCATTTTCCAAATGTGCAAAATAATGAGTGTTTAAACCTAAAAAAATACACTGCTATCTATAAAAAGCTTTCATACCATCTTTTGCTTGACTTTCATCAATAACAAATTCTTCAGGTCTTATTGAAATTGTAACATTTCCTTTAACATTTTTTTGTCTTTTTATGTTAGTTAAGTTTATGTCATACTTTTCCAGCTATCTTTAAAAGTAGAACCATCTAAAGTTCCTTTTAATACATTCGTTTTACCTATGAAAGTTGCAACAAATAAATTAGCAGGTCTTTGATAAATATCTTTAGGGTTGTCCTAAGTGTTGAATTGCACCATCTTTCATAACTGCAATTCTATCACTTACAGCCATAGCTTCTTCTTGATCGTGAGTTACATAAACAGTTGTAATTCCAATACTATTTTTGAATTTCTTTTATAGCCGTTCTCATTTCAACTCTTAATTTAGCATCTAAGTTACTTAAAGGCTCGTCCATCAATAAAACATCAGGTTTTATTACTAAGGCTCTCGCTAAAAGCAACTCTTTGTTGTTGTCCTCCTGATAATCTATCAGGCATTCTATCTCTATATTCGTCTATTTGCATAAGTTTTTAAAAATTTATCAGTTTCTACTTTCATAACATCTTTAGAAACTTTTTCTATTTTTTTAAACCAAATTCTACATTTTGCTCAACAGTTAAGTGTGGGAATATAGCATAGTTTTTGGAAAAACCATTCCAATATTTCTCTTAGAAGGATCTAAATCATTAATTCTTTTTCATTGAAATAGAAATCTCCATTTTTCAATAGAGTTAAAATCCTGCTATCATTCTTAACAAAGTAGTTTTTCCACACCCAGAAGGTCCAAGGAGGTAAAAAAACTCCCTTGTCTTATATCAAGAGATAAATCTTCAATAATAATATTATCTCCATATCTTTTTTTGAGCATTTTTTTATTATTATATTTACACTCATTAAATTTTCTCCCAATTATTTAGTTAGTATGTTAGTCCATCTTTCTTGCCATTCTTTTCTGTGTTCTGCACAGTAAGGAATATCTTCGTAAAGCAACTTTGATTTCTTCAAATGGTTTTATAAATTCACTTGTATTTTTTTAATAGAAGTATTTACTGGTCTTGTTGAAGTTTCAGCAACAATTTTTTGTCCTTCATCAGAAATTAAGAAATCGATGAATTTTTTAGCATTTTCCATATGAGGAGCATTTTTAACTATTGCAGCAGCTCCTGGTAACCATACAGAACCTTCTTCAGGATAAACAAGTTTTTAAGTTAGTTGCACCATCTTGAAGTAATGTAACAGCTGGGTTTTCATAAGTAACTCCAACAGCATATTCTCCATCAGCAGTAGCTTTATAGATTTGAGAAGAAGAAGATAAAACAGTTCCATCTAATTGAGCAACAAATTTTTCAACGAATTCCCAAGCTTTTTCATCATATGGTTTTTCTCCCATAACAAGTAACATATTTGTAAGTTCAGCTATAGCACTACTACTTGCTGTAGGATCTCCCATAGCAATTTTTACCTTTTAATTCAGGTATAATAAATCTTTATATCCAGTAAATTTTTTTCAGGATCTAATCCTAATTTAGCAAATACATCTTTATTTACAAGTAAAAGCAGCACTACCATCTAGTTTGTAGTTTGTAAAGAAACCTGTAGTATTTTTTTATAAGCATCAGGAACATTTTTTCATTTTTCAGAAGTATAGCTTTCCCATAAATCAGGAGTTGTAGCTAATACACCCATGCTTATAGCTCCCCAGTTAATATCAGCTTGTGGATTTTCTTTTTTTCAGCAGCTATTCTTGCAAGAACGTCTCCACTTCCCATTGATTGTAAAAGTAACTTTTTATTCCAGTAGCTTCTTTCGAAAGCAGGAATAATTTTATTTACTTCGTCATCTGCATTAGGTGAATAGATTACTAATTCATTTGATCCTTGAGCTTCAGGAGCAGCGGCTTCTGTCTTTTTTTCTTTTTCTCCTCCACAAGCAACAAACATAACCATACCAATTGCCATCAATAAAAACTTAATAAACTTTTTTTCATTTCCTTCTCAAGACTGTACAATATATCTATACCAGTCTTATCCTCCTTTTCATATTATTAATAAATTCAATACATTATAACTAATTATAAAATAAAAAGCTGATAAATATCAAGAATTAAAAATGAACAATTATTTCTTTTTGTAGAAAAAAAATCTTTTCTTCTTTATTTAGTAAAGCTAAAATTTTTTTATTTTTTTCTTCATTTGTTAAAAATGGATAATAGAAATTATCAGACTTTTTAATTTTTATCTATTTCATCATAAGTTATGTATTCAATATTTTTTTAGCTATAGTATACTCATCTTTAATAAGATTAAAATTTGAAAGTTCAAATTCTTTATTTGAGATAACTAAGATATTATTAGAATTAATTTTCTCTAGAGTTTGCATAACATTTTTTAAATCAACTTCATTTTCAAAAGTCAAAAGTAAATATATGGAAATCAGCTTTTTTTAAATTATCATTAATAGAAATAGTCTTTCCTTTATACAGATAGTATTTCTTTTATAGTTTCAATTATAGTTTTTGATACCTCTTCCTTTTTTTCTATAACTGCAAGAGTAGCTTTTTTTGTCTTTAAAAATTGAAGCCAAAAACTTTCTTTTTGTATAGAGTTATAGTCAAAAGTCAGAAATTAATTCTTTCTTTATTTCTTGGAATATTAAAGCATCTTTCACAGGAAAGTTTTTTAAAAATAATATCTCTGTCAATATCAATTTTTTTAAATGTAAATTTATATTTTCAGTTTTTAAATATTTTTTTCTATTTCTACAGAAAAATTATAGTTAAATTCATTTTTTTAAAACTTTTTAAAATATTGGCTAGGTTGACATCTATATTTTTCAATAATAGTTCTATCCTTAGTAATAGCAAGTCCATAGTCATTAAAAAAACAAGATTTAAAGGATTATCTATATCAGGTCTTTTTAGGATAGACTACAGTACGTATTGGGAAGGAAATATCTCTACCATTTAATTCTAAGTAATTATCATTAAAATCAGTGTTTTCCATAGAATTTTTTTAACATCTTCTAGCTGAAGTTTACATATATCTATCTTTAAAAAGTTTCTAATTTCAATTTAAAAAGCTACATCAATTTTCTTTGAGTTAGCAATTATATCATAGTAATCTCCACCACCAAAGAAAATACAGTTTTTGAAAATAGTAATTATCTTTCTTTATATCCAACATCAAGTGTTCTGTACTATTTCTTGTAAATCTTAAATTTTTCGTATTCACAATTTTTTTAAAAGCAAAAAAATAGAGTGTGATTTTTAGCACCATAAGGTTCTAAGATTTCTAATTCTCTTAAAAATTCATAGTTTACTTTGTAGGGTGCAAGTATATTTTCAATTTTTATAGTCTTGACAAATAATTCTTTAGGGAAATTTTTCTCCAATATATTTATCAACCCTTTGATAAAATTCTTCTATATTTTCAATTTTTATGGTAAAACCAGCTGCTCCAGAGTGCCCTCCATATTTAACTAGGATGTCAGAAACAGAATTTAAACATTCAACTATATTTATACCATCGATACTTCTACAAGAAGCAGTTGCAACTCCTTCACTTTCTTTAATTTCCATTATTATACTTGGTTTATAGTATTTATCTAAAATCTTTGAAGCGACTATTCCTATAACTCCATGATGAAAAAGACTTATTAGCAACTAAAATTAAATTTTTATTGTATAGTTGTTTTTTTCTCAATTTCAGCAATGGAAGCCTCTAAAATCTTCTTTTGAATATTTTTTTCTTTCATTGTTATTTTCTAAAAAGTTGCTCTATGATACTTAGACATTCAAAACCATCTTCTTCAATAAATAGACTTACAGCTTGTTTTGCATCTTCTAAACGTCCAGCAGCATTGAAGATAGGTGCAATAAGGTAACCTACATCATAAGAACAGTATTCTCTAGTATCCCAATCCTCAGGAAAAACTTTCCTTAAAAGTTGCTTAATTCCTATCCACTTAGTATTATTTAAAAGTTTTAAACCTCTTTTTACAAATTTTTCTATTGTCAGAAGTCAAAGGAACTATATCAGCAACAGTACCTATAGCAACAATATCTAAGAATTTTTCTAAATCATTTAGTCTATCTAACTTGCTATATAGTGCATAGACAAGCATAAAGGCTGTTCCAACACCTGCTAAGTACTTATAGCTATAGATATTTTCTTCTCTTTTTGGGTTTATAACAGCAAAAGCCTTTTGGTAAGTCACCAATTATTTCATGGTGGTCAGTTATGATGAAAATCTAAACCTAATTCATTAGCAAAATTAATTTCTTCTATTGAATTAATTCCACAGTCAACACTTATAACTAAATTAGCTTCATCTTCTTTTTAAACTTTGGATGGCATCTTTATTCAGTCCATAACCTTCATCTCTTAAAGGAATATAGTAGTGTATATTTCCACCTAATTCTGAAAAGTGCCAAGTATAAAAGAGAAACAGAAGTTATTCCATCGACATCATAGTCACCATAGATATAAATTTTTTTCATTGTTTTCAATAGCTTCAAAAATTCTTTTTACTGCTATATCAATATCCTTTAAATCAAAAGGATTGAAATCAAAAATTTGTATCAAGAGATAAATTTCTATTTTTCAATTAAACTTTCAATAACAAAGTCTAATTTTTTCTCCTTTATTTTCAAAAAAATTCTTTTTATAATTTATTTTATTTTTCTAAAAGCCATTTAGTATTTTTTTCATTTTTCATCTTCCTTATCTTGTATAAATTGATATTCATTAATATTATAACAAGTAAATTTAAAAAAATAAGAGAGAAAAATTTTCTCTCTTAAATAGTTAATTATTTTTATTTCCTAAAACATATTTATCTAAAAATATCTACACCACTAGTTTCTGACATAGTATCTAAAGCATAAATTTCTGTAATGTTTAAATTCTTTTCAATTTTTTTCTTCTTTTTTTCACATTACTTTCTAATTTTTCAGACATATTATGTATTATTAGTTTTTAGTTGATAAATTAAGAGAATAATTCCTAGTATTCACATACTCAGTATCTCCTAAAATACTTTTGAGCATCTAAACCAATAAGTTCAAATCTATTGTTTTGATATCTAAAAAAATATGTAGTAGAAGTAGCAGCTTTTAATATAGTCTGCAAGAGTAAAAATACGTAAAGTATTATTTTTGATAGTTACAGCCTCAGATAAATTATCATTGTAGTCAGGAGAATCAAGACTTTCTAATCCTTCTTCAGAAGCATAACCTGGAGAAACAATGAAATTTTTGTCATTCTTTGCAACCAAAGTATATTTTGAATTCTTATCTTTAAATAAAACTAATATAATTCTCAGGGTTAAAAATTCACAGGATTAGAACGAGGTGAGTCTTCAATTTTTTAAAATTTTTTAGGATCATTTTTTCAATTACTAAAACGACATCATCAATTTTATCTTTGTTTAAATCACCTTTTTTTCAACTATTAATTTTTTTCCACCCCTTAGGAATAAAGTCCTCAACTTTACTAGCTTTTTGAGGGAAATTTTCAGCTAATAAATTAAATGAACAAAGAATAAATAATAAAAAAACTAAAAATAAACCTTTCTTTTTCATAATCGTCTCCTATAATAAATGGTATTAATTATCATATTTTTTTCTAATATTTTAATTCCAGTATCTTGTGCCATAGTATCTAAGATATATTTATCTTTGGCATCTATACTTTTTCTACTTTTTTTCTATTTTTTGTTTCATCAGTATGGACTCCTGAAATATCTTTTTGTACCTATTAATTTTTTTAGTTGAAAAATTAATAGAATATGCTATATCTACAGCATAATCAGTAGATGTATGCCAATATTTATATTCTAATCCAATTAACTCAAACTTATTATTTTGATATCTAAAAATATATTCAGTAACTCTAGCACCTTTAACATATTCTGAACGAGTTAAAAGACGAAGAGTATCATTCTTTATATTTATTGACTTAGATAAATCGTCATCTAAATCAGGTGAAGAAAGTGTTTCTAATTCTTCAACAAGAGCTTTATCTTTTGAAACAATAAAACCATTTTCATTTTTAGCAACTAAATTATATTGAGAATTTTTATTTTTTAAACAATACTAATATTGCCATAGGATTATAATTAAAAATTGTATTATCTTCTGATTTTTCAAAATTTTTTTAGCATCGTCTTTTTGTATTACTAAAACAACATCATCAATTTTATCTTTATTTAAATCACCTTTTTTTAACTACAACACTCTTCCAACCTTTAGGAATAAAATCCTCAACTTTATTAGCTTTTTTTGAGGAAATTTTCAGCTAATAAATTAAATGAACAAAGAATAAATAATAAAAAAACTAAAAATAAACCTTTCTTTTTCACAACTGCCTCCTGTATTAAATTATTTTTATTTCATGAGCATATTTATCTAAGATATCTACACCCGTAGTTTCTAACATGGTATCTAAAACATAATTTTTCTTTAATGTTTTAATCTCTTTTCAATTTTTCTTCTTTTTCATATTACTTTCTAACTTTTTCTCTTAAATTATGTATTTTTAATTTTTAGTTGAGAAGTTAAAAAGAATAATTATAAGTATCTATATATTCAGCATTGGCAAAAATATTTTGATTTTCTAAACCAATAAGTTCAAATCTATTATTTTTGATATCTAAAAATATATATAGAAGAGCCACTACTTCTAGTTAATTCTGCAAAAAGTAAAAAAATACGTAAAAGTATTATTTTTTTATAGTTATAGACTTAGATAAATCATTGTCAAAATCAGGTGATTCAAGATTTTTGTAATCCAGATTCATAAGCCTCACCTGGTGAGATGATAAATCCTTTTATCATTTTTTGCTACCAAAGCATATTTTGAGTTTTTATCCTTAAATAGAACTAATATAATTCTTGGATTATGATTCTCAGGACTGGTTTGATACGATTCTTCATTTTTTAAATTTTTAGGATCGTTTTTCAATGATCAAAAACAGCATCATCTATTTTTATCTTTATTTAAATCACCTTATTATAATACTCTTCCAACCTTTAGGAATAAAATCTTCAATTTTATCAGCTTTTTAGGAAAATTTAGAGCAAATAAATTAAAAAGAGCAAAAAGATGAATAAAAATTAAACTTAAACTGAAAAATTTTTCTTCATAAAAACCTCCGATTTGTATACCATTTTAGTATAACATAAATTTCTGAATTGTAAAGTCAAGAATTGAAAAAAATAAAAATAAATTTTTAAAGATACAAAGGACTTTAAAAATATTAATAAAAACTGTAATTTAATATAAAAAAATATGGTATAATGAATACGATTTTAGTATATATTAGGAGGATGTTGTTAATGAAGACAATATTATATGGAATATTTTTATTTTTCTAACACTTTTCTTTGCTTATATCTTTATAAAAGAAAAGGACTTAGCTAAAAAAATTTGATGCTCGCAGAGAGAAATTTGTAAATAAAATAGTAAAAAAATGAAAAATAAAGCTAAATACTATAAAAATTCTTTATTATGTTGAGACAATAGGAACAGCACTTATATTAGTTGTTATTATTCAAAGATTCTATATAGGAAACTTTAAAAATCCCTACAGGTTCAATGATACCAACAATAGAAGTTGGAGATAGAGTTTTTTGCTGATATGGTGTCATATAAATTTACAGGTAAAAAGAAATAGTATCATAGTTTTTAAAGAACCTATAGAAAATAAAGTTCTTTATACAAAAAGAGCTATGGGACTTCAGGAGAAACTGTAAAAATTCAAGATGGAACTTTGTATATAAATGGAGAAGCAACAAACTTTAGACAATATAGCAATTTAGGAATTGGAGATAATGAGTGAGAATACCTAAAAAAGGAGATAAATTAGAAATTATCCCTGCAGGGAATTATAATAAAAGCTCATAACTATACTGCTATAGATATAGAGAAAATCCAAAAAGGAATTAAAATATAACTCAGCTTCAGTCTATGAATTTATGCCTAACTTAAAATTCGTTGTTAATGGAGAAGAAACAGGTTTAATTTTAGATTTTCATCCATGATAAAAGATGTAGTTGCTAAACTTATGGTGGGAGAAACAGTTCAAGTTACACTAGATGATGATTATTATTTAGCATTAGGAGATAATACAGATAACAGTTTTGACTCAAGATATTGGGGCTTTGTTAAGGGAAGCAGAATAAGAGGAAGAAGCACTAGTCAGATTCTGGTACTTTTAAACAGAATAGGGCTAGTAAAATAAAAATAGTTTGTTACTAATTTATAACGATTACTTGCCAGCCTATAATGGTTCTAGAAACCACAAAGGCTCTTTCACCATTATAGGACGTCGCAGTAATCTTATAAATTTCTAATGTAACTCACTTATTTTTTTATTGTAATATGTAATGGAATGTAGAGGATATTCAATGATTAAAAAAATTAACAATCAATGATGTAGACTATATAGAACAAATTTTTAACTTAGAAAAAGATATTTTTTAAAAATTCTGCTTTCAGTAAAAGAATCTACAGATAATTTAGTAAAAAGCTGATAATTCATTTATTTCTGCTTATCTTGTAGATGAAAAAGGTTTGTGGGTATTTAATGGTTCTAGATAGTATAGATGTCTATGAAATTCTTGCAATAGCAACTATAGAAGAATGTAGAAATAAAGGTATTGCTCAAGAACTTTTAGATAAAATAAAAAAACTAAAAGATATCTTCTTAGAAGTTAGAAAAAGTAATGAAAAAAAGCAATAAATTTTTACATAATTTTAAACAAATATCAATAAGAAAAAGGCTATTATTCAGATCCTACTGAAGATGCCATTATAATGAAAATGGAGGTAAAATAATGAATAACGAAATCTATTCAAACCCACTATGTGAAAGGTACAGTTCTAAAGAAATGATGTATAACTTTTCACCTGATAAAAATTCTCAACTTGAGAAAACTTTGGATTGCATTAGCAGAATCTGAAAAAGGAATTAGGATTGGATATATCTCAAGAACAAATAGATGAAATGAAAAATATTCATAATATCGATTACGAGCTAGCAGCAAAAAAAGAAAAAGAATTCAGACATGATGTTATGGCTCATGTTCATACTTTTTGGAACACAAGCACCTTTAGCTATGCCTATTATCCACTTAGGAGCTACAAGTGCCTTTGTTGGAGATAACACAGATTTAATACAAATTAAAGATGGGCTTGAAATAATAAAAGCTAAACTTGTGAATGTTATGAATAATTTATCTAAGTTTGCTTTAGAAAATAAAAATGTAGCAACTTTAGGATTTACACATTTTCAAGCTGCTCAACTTACAACAGTAGGGAAAAAGAGCAACATTATGGCTACAATCTTTATTATTAGATTTGGAAGAATTAGAATTTAGAGAAAATACTTTAAGATTTAGAGGTGTAAAAGGAACAACAGGAACACAAGCAAGTTTTAAAGATTTATTCAATGGAGATTTTTCAAAAGTTGAAGAGTTAGATGTACTAGTTTCTAAAAATGGGATTTGATAAAAGATTTTGCAGTAACAGGTCAAACTTATGATAGAAAAGTTGATTCAGGAATAATGAATTTACTAGCAAATATAGCTCAATCTGCTCATAAGTTTACTAACGACTTAAGATTATTACAACATTTAAAAAAGTAGAAGAACCTTTTGAAAAGAGTCAAATTGGTTCATCTGCAATGGCATATAAAAGAAATCCAATGAGAAGTGAAAGAATTTCGTCTCTTGCTAAGTTTGTTATAGCATTACAACAAAGTACAGCGATGGTTGCTTCAACTCAATGGTTTGAAAGAACTCTTGATGACTCAGCTAACAAGAGATTATCTTTACCTCAAGCATTTTTAGCAGTTGATGCTATACTAATTATTTGGAACAACATTATGGAAGGTTTAGTTGTGTATAATAAAAATAATAGAAAAACATATAATGAGTGAACTTCCATTTATGGCAACTGAATATATAATAATGGAATGCGTAAAAGCAGGTGGAGATAGACAAGAACTTCATGAAAGAATAAGAGTTCACTCTATGAAGCAGGTAAACAAGTTAAAGTAGAAGGAAAAGATAATGATTTAATTGATAGAATAGTTAATGACGACTACTTTAAATTAGATAAAGGCTAAGTTACTTTCTATACTAGAACCTAAAAACTTTATTGGTTTTGCAGCAGAACAAACAGAAAAATTTATCAATATAGAAATAAAACCAATATTAGAAAAAAATATAAGGCTCTATTAGGGAATGGACTCAGAGCTAAAAGGTATAAAACAAAAAGGAAAAGAAAAAGGAAGTGGAGTGAGTTTTTATGATAAAAAGAATATAGAGAAGAAATTTATCTAATAGCTTTAGTACTTTTAGGCTTATATCTTTCTCTTATTGAAAAATATAATACCCAAACCATTTCCTTGGATGAAGATAGGTTTATCAAATATATCTGTGCTAATAGCTCTTGAAAAATTTAATTCTAAAATGGCTTTACAGACTATTTTACTTAGAGTTTTTATACAGGCTCTTATGCTTGGGACTTTATTTACACCAAATTTTTATTATAAGCTTTTAGTGCAGGACTAGTAAGTACATTATTTATGATCTTTTTATACAAATTTAGAAAGTATTTATCACTGTTATCTATTAGTTGTATTTCAGCATTTATGCATAATCTTTTACAGTTGACAGTAGTTTATTTTCTAATGTTTAGAAATATATCTTTAAATAGCAAGTCTATAATAATTTTTTATTATATTTTTCTAGGTTTAGGAGTTATTATGGGCTTAGTAACAGGGATTATAGCAACAAGATTAAATTTAAAAAGGAATAGATAAAATAAATAAGGAGAGGGATTTTATGGGTAGATATTTTGGAACAGATGGTATTAGAGGAGAGGCAAATAAGGAATTAACTGTTGAAAAAGCATTAAGACTTGGTTATGCCCTTGGATATTATCTAAAAATACTTATAAAAATGAAGAAAAATAAAAGTTGTTATGGGAAGTGACACAAGAATATCTGGTTATATGTTAAGATCTGCTTTAACAGCAGGGGCTTACATCAATGGGAATATCATAGACTTCGTTGGGGTTATTCTACACCAGGGTAGCTTATATAACTAAGTTAAAGCTAAAGCAGGTATTATGATTTCAGCTGCATATACCCAGCAAAAGATAATGGAATTAAAAATCTTTTAATTCAGATGGTTTTTAAATTTTCTGATGAAATAGAAAATAAAATAGAAGACTATATGGACGATTTAGATTCTATTTTAGTTGATCCTTTAGCAGGAGATAAGGTTGGTAAGTTTAAGTATGCAGAAGATGAATACTTCTTATACAGAGATTATTTATCTCACTGTGTAAAAGGTAACTTCAAGGATATAAAAATAGTACTTGATACAGCTAATGGAGCAGCATATAGAGCTGCAAAAGATGTGTTCTTAGATTTAAGAGCAGAACTTGTTGTTATAAATGATGCTCCTAATGGAAGAAATATAAATGTAAAATGTGGTTCAACTCACCCAGAAATATTAGCAAAAGTTGTTGTGGGTTATGAAGCAGATTTAGGATTAACTATGATGGAGATGCTGATAGACTTATAGCGGTTGATAAGTTTGGAAATATTATTGATGGGGATAAAATTATAGGAATTTTTAGCTCTAGGTATGAAAAATGCAGGAACTTTTAAAAATGATAAAAGTTGTAACTACTGTAATGAGTAATATAGGTTTTGAAAAAAATATCTAAAAGAAAATAATATTGAACTTTTAAGAGCAAATGTTGGAGATAGAAATGTTCTTGAAATGATGCAAAAAGAAGATGTTGCTATAGGGTGGAGAACAATCAGGTCATCATATTAAGAAACTATGCTACAACAGGTGACGGAATATTATCATCTTTAAAACTTGTTGAAGTTATCAGAGATACTGGAAAAGATTTACATGAATTAGTATCAGCGATAAAAGATGCTCCTCAAACTTTAATAAATGTAAAAGTTGATAATGCTAAAAGAATACTTGGGATAAAAACGAAAAATTACAAGTTTCATAGATGAAATAAATAAAAACATTCTGATGAAGTTAGAATATTAGTTAGAAAATCAGGAACAGAACCTTTAATAAGAGTAATGACAGAAGGTGAAAATAAGCAACTTGTACATAAAGTTGGCAGAAGATATTGCTAAATTGATAGAAACTGAATTAAATTAATAGAAGGATAAATATGAAAATTTTTGATTAAAAAAATATGGTCGCACACTTGTGACTCTAGCACTCGTAGGGTGTCAGTCATGAGTTAGACCATTAAGTATGATCAGCATATATAGAAAATATGTATGTAGAGGTAGCAACTTTAAAAAGCTATCCAATACTACTCAATTGCTGGAAACCCCTAAAAGCTAGTATAACTACAACATAGTACCCTAAATAATATGGTACAAATGTGAAAGTGGCGAGAAAGCAGAAAAATATACTAGATGGCATAAGGTTAAATCCTAAGTGTTAAGATAATGGAGCAATCAGCAGCCAAGACCGAAAGGTAAGGTTCAACGACTATTCCTCCTGAGGGAAGTACACTAAAGCTGGTGGAAGTGGGTGAGCCCAAACAGATAAAGCTGTGGGATAAGATATAGTCTGTGCTTAATAGAAATATTAAGAGTTCGAGGCTAATCTCCTTAATTTATTAAGGAGTGTATATACCAAGAGAACTGCATAAGTGGTAGCGTACTTATGTGAACGACAACCTCTAAAAACGACTGAGTCAGTTTTAGGTTCATATATTTAGAAAATTTTACTTTTTCATTTACTTATAGTATAAAAAGTAGTATACTATATATGGGTAAATGGAGGTGAAATCACATGGAAAAAGCATATAAGTTTAGATTTTTATCCAACTAAAAACTCAAATAACAATATTAAATTGTACTTTTGGTTGTGTAAGATATGTCTATAATCATTTTTAGATTTAAAAACAAAAGAGCTATATAGCAAAGAGAAAAATCTATGTCATATAGTGAGTGTAGTAAAGAATTAACAGTTTTAAAAACAAGAGAAAGAATGGTTAAAAAGATGTAGATAAATTTTTCTTTACAAAATTCTTTAAAAGATTTAGATAAGGCATATAAAAACTTCTTTAGTGGAAGTGAGCTATCCAAAAGTTTAAATCTAAGAAAGATATATAGAAAATCATACAGAACCAATTATACAAATAATAATATAGAGTTTTTAGATAAATGGATAAAAGTACCCTAAGTTAGGAAAACTAAAAATAAGAGATAAAATGGAAACCACAAGGAAGAATAATAAGTGCAACAATAACCCAAGTGCCTAGTGGAAAATATTATATATCTCTGTGTGTACAGATGTAGAAGTAGAAAAGTTAGAAAGTACAAATAAGAATGTTGGAATAGATTTGGGTATACTTTGCACTTACCAGTGATGAAATCTCAATAGAAAATCCAAAATATTTCAAAAATCTTTGAATAAACTAGCAATATTACAAAGAAAACTATCACGAAAAAACAAAGGGTAGTTCAAATAGGAATAAAGCTAGAATAAAAGTGGCAAGATTATTTGAAAAGACATCAAATCAAAGAAAAGATTTTTGCAAAAGAGTTATCAACAGAGTTAATATGATATTATCTGTATTGAAGATTTACAAGTAAAAATATGGTAAAAATCATAAATTAGCAAGAAATATTGTAGATGTATCATGGATTGGAATTTAATGAATACTAAGTTATAAAAGCGAAATGGCATGGAAAAACAATAGTAAGAGTGAGATAAATTTTTGCAAGTAGTCAAATATGTAATTATTGTGGATATAGAAATGAAAGTAAAAGATTTAAGTATGAAAGAGAATGGAGTTGTCAGTATGTGGAGCTGTGACATAATAGAGATATAAATGCAGCCAAAAACATATTAAAAGAAGGACTAAAGATATTAGGTATAAGGCTCAAAATATACAATATATGAACCGTAGGAACTATGGGGATAGCTTGGTAAATTTAGTTGGCTAACAGAAAGCAACTACTCCCAAGAACCCTGCGACTTCAGTCGTGGGAGGTTCAGAAAAGATTTTTAGGGTATTTGGCTTTATTCACTGAAATAGGTTTGACATTATTTATTAATGTATTCATAGCAATATATCTTTATTATCTTTTTGAGAAATATTTTTAAGAGTTTTATGATATTTATGATACTATTAGGAATGAGTAAATGGATTTTATAGCGTATATAAAGCATATTTCCAAAAATAAAAATAGTAATGAAAGAAAGGTATTTAGTAGATGGAGGATATAAAAATTTGTTGAAAAACAATAATAACAACTATTATATGTTTTTATTAGGGTTTAGATTTTTCAAAATAAATATCTTTTCTTTGGAATAGGTGGAGGCTGTGCAATATCAGTGATAGCTCTATATCTTATATCAATGGATGCAAAGGCTATTACGTATTCTAAAGATGTAAAAGTAACAGAAAAGAATTGCATATATTGGTTATGCCAAAAGATACTTTTACACTTACTATTTTTGTAGCATTATTTTATAACGACTTTTAGACTATATTGGATTTATAGGTACATTGGATGTCAAACTTACAATTTCACTCTATGAATATACTAAAAAGATAAAGTTTTAATAGTTAAACTATAATTATTGAAAGGAGGTGTAAAGTGAGACTAGAGATACGTAGAATTTACAACAGGAGAATTGGTATCTGGTGACTAGAAATACTTTTTTCAATATTTGGCTTTCCAATAACTTCTACTGTTGTTACAACTTGGTTTATACTTTTATGTTTCTTTGTATTTTAAACTTGGAACAAAGAAATCTACAATTGATTCCTGGAAAATTTCAATCAATTCTTGAAGGAATTTACGAATTTTTAGATGGAACTATTGGACAAATATTAGGAACTTGGAAAAGAAATACTACACATTTTGCAACATTATTTTTATTTATATTTTTATCAAACATAATAACGTTCTTCCTATACCTTGGTTCTGGGAGTAAAAATGGTGTGTTTGAAATTTTGTCCCGCCTTTTAGGTCATCAACAGCTGATCAAACACTACTGTTTGTCTAGCATTGATAGTAACTTTTCTTGTTTATATCAATAAATATAAAGAATAACGGTATCTTGGATATTTAAAGGCTTTGGAGACCCAACACCAGTTATGGTTCCATTAAAGCATAGTTGGAGAGTTGCAAAACCATTGATATATATCTATGAGATTGTTTGGAAATATGTTCGCTGGTATGGTTATAATGGGGCTTATTTATATGGCAGTACCTTACTTCATCCAACACCTCTGCACTTGTATTTTGACCTATTTGCAGGTTTAGTACAAAGTTTCGTTTTCGTAACCTTATCTATGGATATATGTTCAAGGTTCACTAGGAGATGCAGAGTATACTGGTATATGTAGGAGGAATAGAAAATGGATTTATTAACAGCAAAAACAATAGTTTTGGGATGTTCAGCAGTTGGAGCAGGACTTGCTATGATAGCAGGATTAGAGATGGGATTGGGGAAGGATATGCAGCCAGGAGAAGCAGTTGAATCTGCTTTGCAAGACAACCAGAAGCAAGAGGAAGCATAATCTCTACAATGATACTAGGACAAGCCGTAGCAGAATCTACAGGTATTTACTCATTAGTTATTGCACTAATTTTACTTTTATGCAAACCCTTTTCTTAAGCAAATTAGGATAATGAGATATATCTGTCATTCAACTGATGAAAGGAGGGTAAAATGGAGTTGACAATAATATCTATTGATGCTACGTTTTGGCAAATCGATTAACTTTTTGTTCTTATTTATAGTAAAGAAATACTTTAAAGAACCTATATCAAAATAATAAATGAAAGAGCAGCAAAAATAGAAGCTGAATTAGTTGAAAGCAACAAACAGAAGAAAGGCTGAAAAACTACATAGAAGCCGAAGCTCAAGTTCTTAATTCAAGAAAAGAAGCTAGTGAAATTGTTAAAATGCACGAAAAGCAGAAGAAGAAGCACACTTCTAATAAAAGAGGCAAGGAAAATAGAGAAAATATTTTAAGAGTACTGAGTTAGAGGTTACAAAAATTAAAAATGATATCCAAAGATGAGTTAGGTAGAGAAGTTAAAAGAGCTTGGCTGCAGAACTAGCTGAAAAATTATAAAAGAAAAGGTAGATGATAATCAAGAGAGCTTCACTTATTGATAAATTTATAGCAGAGGTAGGAAGATAAATGAGTTAAATCACAAGTAGGAAGAAGATATTCTAAGGCAATATTTGATATTGCTGAAAGAAAAGAATCAAGTTAAGAAATTTATGAAATGTTAAATTCTGCTGTGGTTCTATACAGAACTGATAAAAGATTTAAGAATTTTATAAGAAATCCTTTAATTGAGAATGAACAAAAAAGGGCAGTTTTAACTGAAATTTTTGGTAAGATACGAGTGAGAACTTAAAATATTTTTACTATATACTTTTTAGATAAAGGTGAGAATTAACTGTATAAAATATATTGTTGCAGAATATCTAAAAATATACTATAGAAAAGAGAAATTTTAGATGTAAAAGCTACTTTTTACTAAAGAACCATCTGAAGAAATAAAGAACTAAACTAATCAATAAATTATCACAAAAACTGGAAAAGAAATCAACCTAGAAGTAAAGTTGATAAGTCTATACTAGGTGGTGGAATTATAAAAATAGGTGATAAGATTATTGATGGTTCTCATCCGTAGAGAATTAGATAATTGGAAAAAGTTAAGGTCTTTAATGGAGGTGTAACAATTTTGAATATTAGACCAGAAGAAGTAAGTTCTATTATTAAAAAGAAATAGATAACTATAAGAAAAACTTTAGAAATAAAAACTTCTGGGACTGTTCTTGAAGTAGGAGATGGTGTGCGAGAATTTATGGTTTTAAAAGCAATGTTATGTCAGGAGAACTTCTGAATTTCCTCATGGAGTAATAGGAATGGCTTTGAACTTGGAAGAAGATAATGTTGGAGCCGTTATCCTTGGATATGCTTCTTTAATAAAAGAAGGAGATGAAGTTGAGAGCAACAGGTAAAAGTTGTATCTGTACCTGCTGGAGATAACAATGGGTAGAAGTAATTAATGCTTTAGGAGAACCTATAGATGGAAAGGGAGAAATAATTGCAGATAAATATATGCCTATTGAAAGAGGCATCTGGAATTATTTCAAGACAATCAATATCAGAACCTTTTACAAACAGGGATTAAATCAATAGATGGAATGGTTCCTATCGGTGAGGTACAAAGAGAACTTATTATAGGGGATAGACAAACAGGTAAAACTGCAATAGCTATCGATACTATAATCAACCAAAAAGGACAAAATGTGAAAAATGTATTTATGTTGCAATAGGACAAAAAGATCAACTGTTGCACTAAAATATATAAAAGTTAAGTGACTTGGGTTGTATGGAATATACAACAATAGTCGCTGCAACTGCTTCTGAAGCAGCACCTTTACAATATATGGCACCTTACTCAGGAGTAGCTATAGGTGAATACTTTATGGATAAGGGAGAACATGTTTTTAATAATTTATGATGATTTATCTAAACATGCCGTTGCTTACAGAAATGTCACTATTACTTAGAAGACCACCTGGACGTGAGGCTTATCCAGGAGATGTATTCTATTTACATTCAAGATTACTTGAAAAGAGCTGCTAAGTTATCTGATGAATTAGGAGGAGGATCTACTAACTGCATTACCAATTATAGAAACTCAAGCAGGAACGTTTCTGCATATTCCTACTAACGTAATATCAATAACTGACGGACAAATATTCTTGGAATCTCAACTTTTCAACTCAGAGTTTAGACCAGCAATAAATGCAGGGATATCAGTATCGAGAGTTGGAGGAGCTGCACAAATAAAAAGCTATGAAACAAGTTGCATCAAAAGTTAAATTAGATCTTGCTCAATATACTGAGCTTTTTAACCCTTCGCTCAATTTGGATCAGACCTTGATAAAAGCTACAAAAGCACAATTAGAAAGAGGACACAGAATAATGGAAATATTGAAACAACCTCAATATCATCCATATACAGTTGAAAAACAAGTTGTATCTTTCTATGCTGTTATCAATGGTCACTTAGATGATATAGAAATTTCAAAAAGTAAGAAGATTTGAAAAATTGATTAGAATATCTAAAAGGAAACACAGATATTTTAACTGAAATAGCTGACAGAAAGCTTTAGATAAAGATTTAGAAGAAAGATTGAAGGAAAGTATTGTAAACTTTAAAAAGTCTTTTAATTAAGGAGTAAAATTATGCCTGGAATGAAAGAAATAAAAAGTAGGAATTAAATCTGTTCCAATCTACCCGTCAAATTACTAATACTATGGAAATTGTTTCAACAACTAAATTTAAAAATATTCTAAATTAGTTTCAGAATCAAGACCATATGAAGAAAGTATGAGAAAAATTCTATCTAATATAGCAGCGGGAACTAAAAATGAAAGACACCCACTTTTTGATGGAAGAGAAGAAGTAAAAGTATAGCTATAATAGTTATAACTTCTGATAGAGGACTTTGTGGAAGCTTTTAACAGTTCAACTTTAAAAGAGCTAGAAAAGTTAGTTAAACAAAAATGAAGGTAAGAAAATATCTATCATTCCTTTCGGAAGAAAAGCTATAGATTTTGCTACAAAAAGAAATTACGATTTCTCAGAATCTTTTTCAAAATTTTCTGCTGAAGAAATGAATAAAATTGCAAGAGATGTTTCAGAAGACATTGTTTTAAAATATGCAAATCATGAATATGATGAAGTTTGATTTGATATATAATAAATTCATATCAGCTTTAAAATAACTGATTTAACTTGTGAAAAATAATTCCAATAGCTAGAATGGAAGATGTGAAGATGAGTGAATATATATTTGAACCTAGCAGAATATATATTATCATCTCTATGCCTAGAGTTTATAAATTTACAAGTATATCAAGCTATTTTTAAAATAATACTGCTAGTGAACATTCGGCAAGAAAAGAATTCAATGGGTAGTGCAACAGATAATGCTGATGAAATGATAGGAGCATTGAATATCAATACAATGAAATAGACAAACAGCTATTACTCAGAAATAACAGAAATAGTTGGAGGAGCATCTGCTTTATAAAAATTATAATATAAAAATGAATGTTTTCTTGAAATCTAAATTATTTAATTTGGCTAATTTTATATTCAAGCTGTGATAGCCATTAGTGTCTCGTGAGACCCACAAAGGCTCACTCAACAATAATGGACATCGCAACAGTTTTTATTAAAGTTATTTAAAGTTATTTTCAAGAAAAACTTAATTAGAGTTTATCTTAATTTTATAAAGTCAGAAAATAATAAAAGTAAAGGAGGCAATAATAGGTGAATAGAGGAACTATAACACAAATTATAAGTGCTGTTGTAGACGTTGCTTTTAAAGATGAATTGCCTGCAATATATAATGCTTTAAAAGTAAAATTAGAAGACAAAGAACTTGTACTTGAAGTTGAGCAACACCTTGGGAACAATGTTGTAAGAACAGTTGCCATGGACTCAACAGATGGTTTAAAAAGAGGAATGGAAGTTATAGATACAGGGAAACCAATTACAGTACCAGTTGGAAAAAGCTGTTCTAGGAAGAATATTAAACGTTTTAGGAGAGCCTGTTGACAATCAAGAGTATGTAAATGCTGAAACAGTTTTACCTATTCATGAGAAGCACCTGAGTTTGATGACTTAGAAACTGAAACTGAAATATTTGAAACTGGAATCAAAGTTATAGATTTTATTAGCACCATATATAAAGGTGGAAAAATAGGTCTATTCGGAGGAGCAGGAGTAGGTAAGACAGTTTTAATAATGGAACTTATCAACAACATTGCTAAGGGACACGGAGGAATTTCTGTGTTTGCAGGAGTTGGAGAAAGAACAAGAGAAGGAAGAGACCTATATAATGAAATGACTGAGTCAGGAGTTATTACAAAGACAGCTCTTGTTTATGGACAAATGAATGAGCCACCTGGAGCAAGATTAAGAGTTGCTTTAACAGGACTTACAGTTGCAGAAAACTTTAGAGATAAAGATGGACAAGATGTACTTCTATTTATAGATAATATATTCAGATTTACACAAGCAGGATCTGAGTATCAGCTTTACTGGAAGAATACCTTCAGCTGGTGGTTACCAACCAAACTTGGCAACAGAAATGGGAGCTTTACAAGAAAGAATTACATCAACAAAAATCTGGTTTCTATCACATCAGTTCAAGCTGTTTATGTACCAGCCGATGACTTGACTGACCAGCACTAGCTACAACTTTCTCTCACTTGGATGCAACAACAGTTCTTTCAAGAAATATAGCATCTCTTGAATATATCCAGCTGTTGACCCATTAGATTCAACATCTAAGGCTCTATCAGAAGATATAGTTGGAAAAAGAACACTATGAAATTGCAAGAAAAGTGCAAGAAGTTTTACAAAGATATAAAAGAGTTACAAAGATATCATAGCTATCTTAGGTATGGATGAATTATCTGATGAAGATAAACTTACAGTATCAAGAGCTAGAAAAATTGAAAGATTTTTCTCACAACCTTTCTCTGTTGCTGAACAATTCACAGGAATGGAAGGAAAATATGTTCCTGTAAAAAGAAACAATCAGAGGATTTGAGAAATATTAGGAAGGAAAACATGATGATATTCCTGAACAAGCATTTCTATATGTTGGTACAATAGAAGAAACCGTTGCTAAATCAAAAGATTTAGTAAAATAAGGAGGAAGTTATGTTGGTAAGTGTTGCAACACAGATTTAAAAAGTATTAGAACAAGAAGCAGGATATCTAAGACTTAGAACTTCAGAGGAGTATAGGTATAATGCCTAATCATGCTCCTTTAGTTGCTGAACTATCAGCAGGAAAGATGGAAATTGAAAAGTCCTTCAAAAGATAGAAGAGATGTTTATTTTAACAGGTGGTTTTTAGAAATTTCTAATAACCAAGCAACAATAATTGCAGATGAAATATTTTCCATTAGATGAAATTAACATTGAAAATGAGCAATTAGAACTTGAAAGTTAAGAAAAAATTAGAGCTTGATCTTCCAGAAGAAGAAAAAGCAAAAATTCAAAAAGAATAAAAAATTTCTTCAGCTATGATAGATGCTAAAAACTAACTAGGAGGAAAATATGAAATTTCACTTTTACATGAAAACTTTAATGTTTTAGATTTAGAAAAAGAGTATAAAATTCTATGAAGAAGCTCTTGGACTAAAAGTTGAAAGAGAAAAATTTGCAGAAGATGGAAGCTATAAAATAGTTTATCTAGGAGATGGAATAACAAACTTTCAACTAGAATTAACTTGGCTTGCAGACAGAACAGAAAAATATGATTTAGGTGATGAAGAATTCCATTTAGCTTTTGAAGTAGATGACTACGAAGGAGCATTTAAAAACATACAGAAATGGGTTGTGTTGTTTTTGTAAATGATAAGATGGGAATATATTTTATAACTCAGATCCTGATGGATATTGGATAGAAATTTTACCACCTAAAATAAGAATAAAAATTAAGAACTTTTTGAGAATTAAAAACTTAAAGATTCTCTTTTTGTATTGCTTCTATTATAAATGTTACTCTAATAGTATATTTTTATGAAATTTACAAGATGAGGTAGAGAAAAATGAAAAATAAGGTGGTGTAAAATGAGTAAAAAGAAAGAAAAAATTTAGAAAAAGTTATACAACAATGTCAAAAACATTGGATAAAATAGATGAAGAATTAGCAAAACCAGAACCAAAAATTAACTCCTTATGATATAGAAACGAGAAATTTTGATGAAGTACCAAGAGCTATTTTAAAGGGAAGCAAAGAGACAAATAAAGATAATGATGCAGGTACTAGATAAAAATAAATATATGCCTAGTTATCTTTATCCATTAATTGATAGCTATTCATTTGATACAGAATTATCTCCATCTTTTATTTGAAACTGAAAAGTATATATAAAATAGTACATAAAAAGATATAATTAGTTTAAAATATAAAATTTATGATAAAAATGATTTAAAAATATATAAAAAGACAGTATGATATATGGCAGAATAAATAAAGTTAAGCTGAATAGATAGAGATATATTTATTCAGCTTTTTCTATAGTTTAAAAATTAAAAGTAAGTAGCAAAGCAATAATTCCCATATAAATACTTTCCAATATCAATAGGAGATAATCCACAAATAAATAATTTTTATGGTGGAAGGTATAATAAAAGAATTTTAGAAAAATCAGAAGTATATTTTTAGAGCCAGAGATAGTGGTTATAAAAAGAATTAGTTATTCCTGGCAAAAATAAAATAGTTGAATATAATAAGAGGTGAAAAAGAAAATGAATTTTTCAAAAATTAAAAAGATGCAGCAAAATAAATTATTAGAATTTATGGAAAAATATGATTTAAATAATTATAATGAAAGATTAGTAAGAAAATTTCTAAAAGAGTTGATATATATGATAGATAGATGAAATAAATGATGTTAAAAATATCAAGAAGTTACAGAAATAATAGGCAGATTATATCCACCAAGAGGAGCTTGAGAGAAATGTATGTAGCTGATGAAGATAGAGAAAAATGAATAAAAATAAATCGTGAGATTAAAAAGAATTAAAGAAAAATCACTTATTAGATTAACCAATAGAATTATTTAAAAAGTTATATAAGTTTGAACTGTAAAAAGGTAGCAATATTAGTGTTATGCCCTAGAGTTTTATATCAGACAGGAAACAATTCTCTAGTATTATATGATAAAAATACCTGTACCAGTAGCAACTAACGGAACTTTAGTACCACCATTAACAACAAATAAAGAACTAGCAACTGTACCATTGTGTAACAACTGGAGTAAATAAAAGTAGCAAGTAAGCTACCATATAACCCTGTACTAAAATCTTCCAGTTAAAATATCCAAATTTAACTGATAGTGAAAATAAATTTTTGAATGATTATATGGATAAAGAAATTCCAGGAAAAATAGTGTCTGTAGTGGTATAATCGAATTGTAACACAAGAGTCTAATAAGATAAAAATATTTTATGGAGGTTTTTATGAAAGAAAATAAAATAACAATTTATAAAAATACATTAAATATAAATGGTTTATTTAGAATTTTTCTACTAAGATTTTTACAAATAATAGAATTTAAAAATTTCATTATAATTAGAATAGAATATAATTCTCAAATATCAGATAATGTATTTTGCATAAGTTATGAAAATGACATAATTTGGAATATTTCAGAAATTATAAAAAGAGAACAGGAAAGCTTATACAGGAGTGGATAAAAATATCAGAAAATATAATTGAAGTTTCTCTATTTACAGGAATAAATTATAAAAATAGATGTAATGGAAAGAAAAATTTTAGAGAAAAAGAATTGTTAAATAAAAATATAAAAATATAAAATATAAAATATTTACTGCTTAGTAGCTCTAACTTCAAAACATATACAAGTGGTTCAGGAGTTAAACAATGTATTAAATAAATATGAAAAGAACTATAAAAGATTTTGATGAATATGAATTAAAAGGGTATTTATTTAAATAAAGATAAAAATAGAACAAAACATATTAAAGATTGTAATAAATAATGAACCATTAAATAAATCTCAAATAGAGAATTTGAAGAAATTTGTTGAAACTGCAAAATAAAGATGGAATAAAAGTAGAAGCAGTAATATTAAAATAGGAGGATTAAAAATGGATGTATCAATAACAATTTATAAAGAAAAAGGAAAAAGATTTTTAGAATGATAATATTGCCATCAGGTAGAAGTAAGATGAGGCTTAATTCAAGACAAGGATTATGGAATAATTTCTTATCTAAATAAAAAGATAGTAAAAAATAGAGAATTTATATATTGGGCATTAAGTGAAAGTGATAATGAAAAATTGAAGATGAAGTTGATATAAAATGGTGTAAAAATATTTTTAATTGTTCTTCTGATTTAAAAAGTAGTTAATGAATATAATAATATTGATTTGGATGAAAATAAATATTCACTTATGTTAAATAAAAAGATGGAAGAGGTTATTCACCATTCAAAAGATGAGAATGGAAATATGGTTGAATATATATTCCCAGAAAAGCCAACAGCATTGGAATTAGGAACAAAAAGTAATGGAAATGTTTGAATATAAAGAAAGATATGATGGTATAATAGAATAGGTAAAGTTAAGCTGAATAGCTGAAAATATTTATTGAGTTATTTATCAAATAGTGTTGATAAAAAGTTTGAGACTATAACCTGATAGAATTAAGAGAAATTTTTGAGAATAAAAACTTAAAAATTCTCTATTGTAAAAATTGCTTTTTCTGTTATAAATGTTACTCTAATAGTATATTTTTATGAAATTTACAAGATGAGAGTAGAAAAATGAAAATAAGGTGGGGTAAAATAAGTAAAAAGAAAGAAAAATTTAGAAAAAAAGTTATACAACATCTGCATTTGGAAATAAAGTTCTTCATTCTAATAATTTACAATTTCAAAATGGTTATGATGAAGGAAAAACAAGATCTGGAGTAAAAGTAGATATAGGTAGAAAAAATTTATATCCTCAACGAAATCAATAATTCTAAAATAAGGAGTTGAAATTTATGCTATTAAAAATTTTATTATGCTGAAAATACTAAAAAGTTATCTCATGTTGTAATAACAGAAAATAAATATAGGCATATACATTTTTATTTATACAATCCATTTGGAGTAGATTTTTAAATTTTCAAAAAAGTTTTAGAAGAAAAATTTACCAAAGAGATCCTTCAGGAGAGACACAGCAGTAGATATAGAGGGGGATAAGGTGATAATGTATGATATATTTTGATGGTGATGAACCAGATGAATTATTAGAAATGAAAAAGAAGATTTAATCTATATTTTAGATAGATGGATAAAAATTTTTAGAAAAAAACCAATAACGGATGAAAAATTATGAAGAAATATTTGAAATAGAAGATCCAGTTGTAAAAAAGTTTTAAAAGATGGTAAGTATGTAATTAAATAATTAGAATAATCTCATAATAGGTAGTTTAAAAAAATTTAAGCTACCTATTTTCTAAAAATCAGGTTCAAAGAAAGAAATTATCCATAATGAAGAAAATTTAGCAGAAGCCTTTATGTAGAAAATAAAGGAACAATAAAGGGTGATGTAAATCTTGTAGGAAGTAATCTAGTATTAGGAGATAATGTTACTTTTAATAAGGAGGAAAACTAAAATGGAATGGATAAATGTAATAAGTAATAGGGATGCTAGGGTATCTAAAATAAATATAAATAATTTATATGTTGCTTTTAGAGATTGAATGTTGGAATGGAGAACTAAGAAAAATAAATTTTTAAAAAATTACTATATTGTCAAAGAAAAATTCTATTGGTGAGGAAATAGGTGACATAAAAAAATAGAAAGTACACTCTAGTTTAATAGAAGAATTAAAACAAGATATTTTTAAATGGAGGAGGGACATTGAATGAAATAAATGATATAAAAACATTTTTATTTTTATGATTCATGGAATAATAGAGTAATATTGGAGATATTGGCAGAAATAATAGAATATATATAGATCTAAATAATAAAAATATATGGATGGTAAAAATATGAGAGAATATAATGTATATAGAAGTATAATAGATAAAAATATAAAAAGAATTTAAAGATTCTGATAGGTGTCCTAGTTTAATGTATTATGGAACAAGGCAATGTAAAAATAGATGGTTTAATAGCTGCGGCATATCTATTTTGTCCTGAAATTATAGAAATAGAGGGACATATTTTTTATAAAGGAATTTTGTAATTTTAAAGAAGGAGAAGAAATAGAATTTCTAAATGACTTAAAACGATATTATAATAATAAAAAAAGATATTGAAATGAGTGTTAATAGTTGGAGTATAGGCGAATTTTTAGGAGATATTGAACTAATGGACAATGAAAATGTACTCACAGAGTTTGGAAAAGCATTGGTTTATTTTTGGAAAAAGGAGAGTGAAGAATTATTTCCTAATAGGAATATTATAGTTGAAATGGGAATGGAATTATTTGGAGAATTTGGATTATCTATTACACTTTTATGAAGAAGAAAATGAGATATTTAGATAGAATATATAGAGCAATGTAGTTTTTGAAGTATAGTATGGTATGAATATCAAAATGTAGATAAGTTAAAAATAGCAGGAACTTCAGTAGGAGTATCAACTTCTGGAATAACAAGTATAGGAGTAAATTATTCTGATAAAAAAACAAAAAGGGATAACAAGGTAAAGGGAAAGGTTTTAAGGTAGAATGAAAGAATATATATTAGATACATTTAAAAATTGGTATGTCAGAAAAAGAAGCTGAAAAAAATATTTTTCTAAAGAAATTAAAAATGAACATCACAGAAAGAAAGATATATTTAAAAATGAAAGAAAAATATTTTAAATTTTTTAAAAATTTTGTTAAAAAGAAACAGAAAATTTATAATAAAGATAAAGAGAATATTTTTGAATATGAAATTAGTAATTTATTTAAAAAGAGCAAAAATATTAAAAAAGAAATAATAAATATAAATAATTTTAATTTTAAATTTAAAAATATGCATTTAAAAATAGAAAATATCTTGAAATTTTTAAAAAAATAAGTTACAGGGATGCTTTTTGGATATCAAGGAATGTATACTATTTACTTTCCTAAAGATAAAATCTATATTAATGCTATAACAGATTATCAGTTTATTATTATTTTTATAAATAATAATAAAGAAGAAATAATAAAAATAGCTAAAAAAATGTAAATTGTTTATTGGATTACTCTAGATAAGGTCAAATGATGAAGAAGGCTTAGAAAGTTTAGGGAAGACCAGCAAATGAATATGTAAAGAAAAAGTTTGAGAAGATAATAACAGTAAGATAAAAGCTAACAACAGATGGAATAGATTTAAGTAATGCTGATGTTGGAGAAAAAAAGTTGGGGATGTAAATACCCAAGATGATAGAAATAGTGGTTATGCGGAAATTTTACCATCACAACAAAAGAGATCCATGGCTTAATAAGATGAATTTTAAGTTATTGAGACTAAGAAAAATACTGATGATTTTGTACACTAATAAGCAGTTTTTATCTTCATATGAGAGCTTATTCAATACTTTCTGATTCAGGTGAAACTATAAGAGACTTCACATTAGGAGCTTTAAAAAGCAGGTGGAGAAGATTTATCATTAAATACATATAAAATTCCTAAGAGATTTCAATATAATACTTTTAGCATATAAGTATGGAGAACTTTTGGACATTCAACAATGTCAGCAATAGGGAATTGTAGGAACTATAATAGGTTCTGGAATGGAAGGAGGAGGTACTGCGGCTGCACCAGCAACTGGAGGGGTTTCACTTGGAGTAGCAGCACTTGGAGCAGGGGTAGAAACTTATTCGGTTGGACTAGGAGCAACAGCAGCTAGTAAAATACCTAAAACAAGTTTAGAGATAAAAAGCCATGAAAAGTGAAGGAAGCTTTTCAAATTCTGGAGAAATAATAAATGAAGATTTAGGTGAAATAAAATGAAGAACAACAAATAAAAGATAACTTTGATAGTTTAACTGATAAAGAAAAAGAAGTATTTGGAAAATATGAAAAGAATGGTTGGAAAGGACAATATGGTAAAGAAGTTCCATCAAAAGCAGGAAGAGAATATAAGAATATTGGAGAAAGAGGAGAAGAAATTTTACCTGAATATGAAGCAGATGGAGTTACTAAAAATTCAATATAAAGAGTTTTGATATTAATAGAAAAGATCCTGTTACTAACAATAGAGATAGTAAAAGGTTTGTAAGTGGAAGTGATGGATCAGTATATTATACTGATGACCATTATATGACTTTTTAAAAGAATAAAATAAGGAGTATATTTATGTTACAAAAATAGATTAATTATAACAGAAAAACTAGAAGAAAGGCAATATATGAAAAACTCTAAAGATAAATGGATTATAGATTTTGAAGATAAAAATAAAAAGTTGGAGTGATTTTTATGATATTGTTCAAAAAAAGAAATGGATTTTTGGAATTATAATGAAAAATTTAGAAAAAGATGATTATACATATTCAGATATTGTAGGAGATTTAATAGTTTTTGAAAAATGAAAGAAAGAAAAAGAAGGAATGGTATTTATTCTTGATTACACAGAAGATTTTTAAAAAAATTAAAAGATTGTGATGAAAAACTATAATAAAAGTACTATATACTGGGATTTAGTATATAATCTATTAGTAGAATGGTATAGAGATAATAGAATTATGTTTAAAGAATGGAATGCTTCTATAGATATTGAAGTATATATTTTAATAGATGATGAATTAATAAAAAATAAGGATATAAATTTTTGATAATGAACTAATAATAGCTACTGAAAGTGACAGAAATGATGTAAGACAACAATATAAAAATTATGATAAAACAAAAAATTCGTTTTTGACTATGATGAAATAAAAGATTTACCTAATATCTTTTTTAGATAATAAAAGGGATCAGAAGCTGAAAAGGTTTATATATATCAATTAGAGAAAATAAAAAGCTGATAACTCAAAACAATTAAAAGTGGAGATATCAAAATTCAATGGGAATATTTCACAGCCTTAGTATATATTTACTAGTTTACATAATAGATAAAATATTGATAGAAAAAAATTTATAGAAGGAAAAGAAATAAAAATGTTTATGATATTTGCTAATGAGTTAGCAGAATAAATGTCCACTTGTAAAGGTAGTATAATAATTTTTATGCTATCTTTATAAATAGTTTAATAATTGTAAAATACACTATATAATAAAACATAAAGAAGAGGTAGGAGCAGATAGTCTCTTTCAATATTTAAGAAAAGCAAAGGCTTTTCTAAAAAATTTGAGAGAAGCTAAAAAGAGAGGTTACAGGAGCAACAAAAGGAGTTATAAAATATGAAAAATGGTAAATATATAGAAATAGCCCCTAATGGAGATATAATATTTTTGGAACAATAAAATAATATTTTTAAATAATAAAAATATGAATAAAATAGGAGATGAAGCAAATGTTAGTTTTATAGTTTTGAAATTTTAGAAGGAGAAAAAGTTTTTATAAATAACGGAGTAGTTTCATATATGTTTGATAGTTTTTAAATGGATAAAAATATTTAATAAATTAAGAACAAGGAGAAATAAAGGATTATTTTTATCATGGTAGCACATATATTGAAAAAGAAAATATAGACAAGATGAAAGAAGTAGTTTCTGCTTGGACAGAATTATTTTGTGAAAGCAAGTGAAGAATTTATTTTACTAGGGTTTTTAATAGAGAATTAGATGATTATGAAAGATGGAAATGTAATAAAAAGCAAGTGATAGAAAGTTTAAAAAATTAATTATTCTATGTGATAAAGCAAGAAAAATATAATAAAAATAATAAGATGTAGAAAATTAACAATAAAAACTCAATAAAGGAAAGTGATATAATGTTAGTACACGATTTTGGAATTGTAGGAGAAAAAGGATGTTCATTTACATGATGATTTAATTTTTGTATATGATGGATACTTTTGAGTGGATAAAGACTTTCTCAGAATTAGAAAGTAATATTGAAAAATGGTCTAAATCATGCAGGAATAACTTATTTCAAAGGTGAGAGTGTTACTAAACTTAAAAATATTATTCTTCATTGGATAAATATATTTAACCTAGGAGAAAAACTATTGAATTAAGAGGACTGTTTTTATTAATGAAAAAACACTCATACAATAAAAATTAGTAAAAAATATTTAATAGAAAATTTAAAAATTAGTTTTTATTATGTGAGAAAGCTGAAAAAGAAAATAAAAATAATTGAACATTGGGGAATATAATAGAAAATTCTTTAAATATTTAAAAATCAATATTAATTTTTAACAAATGTAGATATACTTTTTGCTAAAGATATGGAACAAAGTATGTAGTGGTATAATAGAATTGTAACACAAGAGTTTAATAAGATAAAAATATTTATTATTTATCAAATAGTGTTGATAAAAAGTTTAGACTATAACCTGATAGAATTAAGAGAATTTTTGAGAATAAAAAGCTTAAAAATTCTCTTTTTGTTGTAAAAATTGCTTTTTCTGTTATAAATGTTACCCTAATAGTAAAAAAATATTTTTTTATGAAATTTACGAAATGAGGTAGAAAAATGAAAATAAAAATCATATTATTTTATTGGCTTTTAATTATTTTCTTTTTAGCAAAAGTTCCTAGATATGAAAATACTTTTATTGCAATTAAGTAAAAATACAAAAATAGAGAGATTATCCTATATTTAATGATGATGTAGCCCTTTTTATTTAGAATCAACTAAATTCAAAATATATTATATATGTAGAAGGATTATAGATAATATATGGGTAGAGGAACGCTTATAGTTATAAGGAGGCTTATGAAAAATTCTGGTTTTTAAATGGCTAGAAGATGATTCAGAGGAATATAATCCTGAATATATATGAGAGCAAAAAGAAATAGAATATAATAGAAGTACAGGTTATTTTATTATTGATGATAAAAAGGAAATATATGGTCTTTCAGAAGATGAAATAAAAAGAAATGTTAAATATTTCATTTTTAAAATTAGAAAAATCCTGAAAAGTATATAAACAAAAATGGTGAAAAGACTTCGTTTAACTAAATTTTTATCAAGATTTATTTAGTAAAAATACTTAACATCCCTACTAGTTATGATTCAGATGAATTTGAAAAAGGAAATTCTGCAACAGCTTCTGAAATTAATAAATTAATTTTTATAAAAATATAATAATTGTATATTTAGGAATTAATTTAATTCTATGTATAGTTTTTCTTTTTTTAAAAAGAATATTAAAAATTTAAAAATTATATAAAAAGTTAAAAGAGAATATGGATTTTATATGATTAGATACACTATTTATTGTTTTTATGCATATTTTCTGAGTTAAATGAAAATAATAGAAATGAATAAATTTGTATTTTTATTATATTGTTATAAAAATTTTCTATTTTATTATTATTTAAAATTAAAAAGAGAAATTTAAAAATTAATTGTGGTAAAGTATCTCATTTTAATTTTAATATTAGTTTCTAGAATTTTTATTAAAAGTTTTGAAATAAATAGCATTTTTATTATTTAACTTATCTTTTTCAACCTTTTATTTTCCTATCTTATCATTAAGAGAAAATTTAAAAGTCACAGTATTAATAAATTCTTTATATTTAGTTACACAATTTATTTATCTTGCCATAGTTTTTGTGGTTATATATTATATTTTGAATTTGTAGTGGTATAATAGAATTGTAACATAAGAGTCTAATAAGATAAAATATTTTATAGAGATTTTTTATGATTAATAAAGATGATATTGAATTTAAGAAAAATTACTTTATCAGATTAATCAATAGAATTATTTTAAGAATTAGATTTAAAATTAGAAAAAGCTATGTAGATTGAAAAATATTTATTATTTGTCAAATAGTGTTAATAAAAAGTTTAGACTATGACCTGATAGAATTAAGAGAATTTTTGAGAATAAAAACTTAAAAATTCTCTTTTTGTTGCAAAAAATTGCTTTTTCTGTTATAAATGTTACTCTAATAGTAAAAAATATTTTTATGAAATTTACAAAAGTGAGGTAGAGAAATGAAAATAAGGTGGGGTAAAATGAGTATAAGAAAGAAAAATTTAGAAAAAGTTATACAACAATGTCAAAAACATTGGATAAAATAGATGAAGAATTAGCAAAGCCAGAACCAAAATTAACTCCTTATGATATAGAAATGAGAAATTTTGATGAAGTGCCAAGAGCTATTTTAAGGGAAGCAAAGAGACAAATAAAGATAATGATGCAGGTACTAGATAAAAATGAATATATGCCTAGTTATACTTATCCATTAATTGATAGTTATTCATTTGATACAGAATTATCTCATCTTTTTATTTGAAACTAAAAGTATATACAAAAATATACATAGAATAAAATGATATTTTTCCAAAGACTTTTTAAAAAGTGAACTTCTATATCTTGATAAAATTTCGTTAAAATGTTAAAATCTATTATTAAAGTATAAATTATTTAGGGAGGATTTTCAGTGAACTATAGAATTGAAAATTTGATTGATAGAAAGACTGTTGAAAATAGAATAAAGGAATTAGCTAAGCAAATAGAAAAAGATTATGCTGGAGAAGAAGTTTACTGTGTGGGACTATTGAAAGGATCAGTAGTTTTTAAGTGATTTAGTAAAGGAAATAAATTCGCCAGTTGTAATAGATTTTATGTCTGTATCTAGTTATGGAAGTGAAACTGTAAGTAGTGGAGATGTTAAAATTTTTAAAAGATACTGATTTAGACTTAAGAGGAAAACATGTTTTTAATCGTTGAAGATATAATAGATACAGGTTTAACTTTAGAGCATGTTATAAGATATTTTAAAGAATCAAAAGGAGTGAAAACTCTTAAAAACTTGTACTTTATTGAGTAAACCAGAAAGAAGAAAAGGTAAACATAGACATTGATTATGTAGGTTTTGATGTTCCAGATAAATTTGTAATTGGTTATGGACTTGACTATGATCAAAAAGTATAGAAATTTACCATATATAGCTGTTGTAGTTTTTTTGAATAGGAGCCAGAAATGGACTTTTAAACATAAAAAGAAGTATGGTCAAAAACTTTTTAAATAATAAAGATGAAATCTTAAATAAAAATAATAGAAGTTTCTAATATTGATGAAAATGACGAGATTTTAGAAATAGAATTAGGGCAGGGGCTTTTGACAAACTTATTAGTTGAAAGAGCTAAAAATTAACTTGTGTTGAGATAGATAAGGACTTAGAAGCAGGTCTTAGAAAAAGTTTTCTTCAAAAGAGAACTACACTCTTGTAATGGGAGATGTTTTTGGAAGTAGACTTGACTAAATATCTAAATAAAAGGGACTAAGGTTGTTGCAAATATACCTTATTACATAACATCACCTATTATCAATAAACTTATAGAGAATAAAGAACTAATAGATGAAGCATATATTATGGTTCAAAAAGGAAGTTGGAGAAAAGAATTTGTAGCAAAGGCAGGTAAAGAAAGATCTATTTTAACTCTAGCAGTTGAATACTATGGAGAAGCAGACTATCTGTTCACTATTCCAAGAGAATTTTTAATCCCTATTCCAAATGTTGATTCAGCCTTTATCTCAATAAAAATTCTATAAAGATGATAGATACAAAAATAAGATTTCAGAAGATTTATTTTTAAATATATAAAGGCAGCTTTTTCAAATAAAAGAAAAATATCGTAAATAATCTAGCAACATTAGGATATTCAAAGGATAAAATAAAAAGAAATATTAAATCAAGTTGAAATATCTGAAAAATGAAAGAGCAGAAAATATATCAATAGATAAATTTATTGAACTTATAGATATTTTTGAAGGTAGATGAGGTTAAATGTTGATGAAAAAGTTATGAATTTATAATACAAAGTAAAAAGAAGATATAGACTTTATCAATAAAAATAGTGGAAGCCTAGAAGGAGCAGGAGTTGTGAGAACTCTGATTCAACTAATGGTATCATAAGTGTTATTTCAACAGATGATTATAAAGACATGATGAGAGAAGTATTAATTGATTTAGGAAATAGATGGGTAGATTTGAAAAATTATTGAAGAGGGTGCTTGGAAGGGTACACTATAACGGAGGAAAAATGGAAAATTTAGAAAGTTTATTAAATTTTATTATTAAAACAATTAGTAGAAACAGAAGATAAAGTAAATATAACTTATGAAGTTTTTAGATTCAGATGTAACATTCAAAGTGAGTGTTGCAAAGGGAGAAATGGGAAAAATAATAGGAAAAATGGACTTACAGCTAATGCAATCAGAGGAGTTATGCAGGCAGCTGGAGTAAAAAGATAAACTTAATGTAAGTGTTGAATTTTTAGATTAGAGTTAGTATGATTGTTGCAGGAAAAGTTTTAGGTTCTCATCATTTAAAAGGAGAAGTCAAAGTAATTTTGATTTACAAAAATATAGAAATGTTAGTTGGAAACAAAGTTATTTTTGGAATTGGAAGATAAGCAACAAAAACTATTGACTGTAAAAAGATAGTACCTCTTGTTGCGAATAAATGGATTTTTTACTTTTGAAGAGATAAAAACAAACAAGATACTATTGAAATTAGAAATGCAGCTATAAAGGTTAGAAGAGATATAGTTGGAATTGGAGAAGATGAGCATTTAGTAAGTGATATGCTAGGTTTTAAAGTCTATGATGTAAAAGATGATGAGTATCTAGGGAAATAACTGAAATTATGGATACAGCAGCACATGATATTTATGTTATAGAAAGTGAAGACTTTGAAAACTATGATACCTGATGTAGATGTATTTATTAAAAATATTGATTTTTGAAAACAAAAAAATGTTAGTTGATACCATAGAAGGTATGAAAAGAACCTAAGGTAAAAATGAAAAATAAATATTTTAACATTATTTCCAAAGATGTTTGAAGGCTTTGTAAAGTGAAAGTATCATTTCAAGAGCAATAAAATTTGGAGCAGTGGAAGTAAATATTATTGATATAAGGGATTATTGTTTTGACAAACATAAACAAGCTGATGACATGCCTTTGGTGGTGGAAATGGAATGGTTATGAAGCCAGAGCCACTATTTTTAGCACTAGAAAATCTTTCTGGAAAAAGTTATCTATACATCACCACAAGGAAAAACTTTTAATCAGGAGATAGCAAAAAGAACTTGCTAAAGAAGAAGAGTTAACAATAATAGCAGGACATTATGAAGGTGTAGATGAAAGAGTGGTTGAAAATAAGGTAGATATGGAATTATCCATAGGTGACTTTGTATTAACAGGTGGAGAACTTCCAGCTATGGTTATTTCTGATACTATTATAAGGCTTTTACCTGATGTAATAAAAAGGATTCTTATGAAAATGATTCTTTCTATAATGGACTTTTTAGATTATCCACACTATACAAGACCAGCTGAATATAAAGGTTTAAGAGTACCTGATGTATTGATATCAGGAAATCATAAAAATAGATGAGTGGAGATTGAAAGAAAGTTTAAAAAGAACTTATTTAAGAAGAAGAGACCTGATAGAAAAAGAGAATTAACTAAGTTAGAAAAACTATTAGATGAAATTAAAGAAGAGATAAAAAGAGGAAGTGTAAAATATACAATGAGAAATAAAGTTTATTTAAGTTTAGTTCACTATCCAGTTTACAATAGAAATAAAGATATTGTTTGTACATCTGTAACAAATTTTGATATCCATGATATATCAAGATCTTGTGGAACTTATGAAATAAAAAGGATATAGATTAGTTGTTCCAGTTGACGCACAAAAATTAACAGAAAGAATAATAGCATATTGGCAAGATGGTACAGGTGGTCAATACAATAAAGATAGAGAACAAGCGTTCAGAGTGACAGATGTTGCAGAAAGTATAGAAGCAGTTGTGGAAGAAATAGAAAGAATTGAAGGACAAAAGCCTTTTAATTATAAACAACATCAGCTAGAATATTTAATAATAGCATAAGTTATGAAAATTTATCTAAGCAAATATTTGAAGATGATAAAACCTACCTTTTACTTTTTGGAACAGGTTGGGGCTTAACTGATGAAGTTATGGCTATGTCTGATCATATATTAGGAACCAATTAGAGCTAATTCAAAAATATAATCTACTATCAGTTAGAGCAGCTGTTGCAATAATTTTAGATAGATTATTTGGAGAGATAAACTAATTTATAATATGAGCTTTGGAGAATAGATATGAATAATAGGCAAATTATGATAGAACCTAATATGGAAGTTTTTGAAAAATTAGGGTGTAAAAAAATATAGAGATTAAAAATATCCTCTTAAATACAAGGACTAAGAGGATAACTTTCAATTGTTCAGTATCTTGTATGGGTTGTATAGATGACATTGACACTATATATAAAGATGTTCTTTTCAAAATTTGGTAGAGAAATAGAGATAGAGTTTGTAACAGAAAACAAAGAATTAAAATTAGAAGATGAAGAAATAAAAACAATTGTAATTAGGGCTATAGAAAGGTTGAAATCTAGGAATACAACCTCTAAGTCCTTTTTGTGTTTTTACAAGGTATATGTTAAAAATAATTATATAATTATAGAACTTAATGATGAACATATAAAGTTTATGTTAGAAGAAGTAAAGATTTCTTCAAAAATAGAAAGTATTTTAGCAGAATATGGTTTTAAAAGACTATAAAATTATGTTTTCTGTAGGAGATTTTTCAAAAGAGTTTTCAAATGTTGAAGAAAAATAAAAAGCTGATATGGAAAAACAACAAAAATATTATAAGTTCTGAAAGAGAAAAGATTATAAAAAGAAAATTCTGTGACAGAAACTCAAGTGTATAAAGTTAAAAATGATTTTAAAAGAGGTTCAAAAACTAAAGATATAAAAAGGTGATGTTATATCTATAAAAAGATTTTTATGACCTATATGATGGAGAACCTTGTATAGTTCAAGGGGAAATTTTTCTATAGAAGGCATGGTATTAAAAAGTGGAAAGACTTTAAAAACTATAAGAATAACAGATGGAGAAAGTTCTTTACTTCTAAAAATATTCTTAGATGAAAATGATAATCTAGATATTTCAGAAGGAAAAATTTTAAAAACTTAGTGGAAAAGTTCAAATGGATACCTATGTTGGAAATGAAAAACTTTAATGATAAATACAGTAAATATCATTGAAAAGGAAGTTATTAAAAAAAGAAGATACAGCAGAAGAAAAATGGTTGAACTACATACACATACAAAAATGAGCGAAATGGTAGGAGTAACTGATGTTGAAGACCTTATAAAAGAGCCAAAGAATACGGACATAAGGCTATAGCTATTACAGATTATTCTGTTGTTCACTCTTATCCAGCAGCCTATAAGACAGCTAAGAAGCTTTCAAAAAGATGATGATAAAATGAAAGTTATCTTTGGTTGTGAAATGTATATGATAGATGATGAAGCACTTATGATTACAAATCCTAAAAGATATAGATGAAGAAGAATTTGTAGTATTTGGACATAGAAACTACAGGATTAAACTCTCATACTAATAAAATAATAGAAATAGGAGCTGTAAAAATAAAGGCTGGAAGAATAATTGATAGATATTCACAACTTATCAATCCTGGAATATCTATACCATATCATATAACTGAAATTACAAGTATTACAAATGAACAAGTTGCAAATCAACCTAAAATAGATGAAGTGATAGGAAAGTTTGTGGACTCTCATTGGGGATGCAGTTTTAGTTGCTCATAATGCTCCTTTTGATATGGGATTTATAAAAGAGATATTAAAGAATATTTAAATATAGATTTAGAAAATTCTGTCATTGATACCTTACAAATGGCAAGAGACCTATTCCCAGATTTTTAAAAAAATATGGTTTAGGAGATTTAAATAAATCCTTAGGACTTGCTCTTGAAAAACACCATAGAGCAGTTGATGACTCACAAGCAACAGCCAATATGTTTATTATATTCTTAGAAAAATATAAAGAAAAAGGTATAGAATACCTTAAAGATATAAATAAAGGTTTTTGAAGTTAATGTTAAAAAGCAATCTTTAAAAATATTATGGTGCAAGTTAAGACTCAAGAAGGCTTAAAAATATGTATAAATTAGTTTCTGAAGGACATATAAAGTACTTCGAAATAAAAAGCTAGAATACCTAAGTCAGTATTAAAAGAAAAATAGAGAAGGACTTATAGTCGGAAGTTCTTTGAGTGCATTAATTTCTGTGAATTCAGGAGAGCTTGTAGAATTATATTTAAGACATGACTTAGAAAAACTAGAAGAAACAGCAAAAATTTTATGACTATATAGAGTTATTACCTAAATCAACTTACAATGAGCTTATAGAAAAAGAAGGAACAGGTTCATTAGCATCTTATGATGAAGTTGAAAAATGAATAAATATTTTTTTATGACTTAGGTAAAAGACTTGGAATTCTAGTAACAGCAAGCTCAAATGTTCATTATTTAGATGAAAAATGAAGATATAATAAGATCAATTTTATTATATGGTAGTGGAACTGTATATAATCCAAGACAATATAGAGTAAATAATGGCTTTTACTTTTAGAACAACAGATGAAATGCTAAAAAGAATTTAGCTATTTAGGTGAACAAGAAGCTAAAGAAGTTATTATAACTAACACAAATAAAAATAGCTGATATGGTAGAAGAAGGCATAAAACCTATACCAGAAGGATTTTTATCCACCAAAAATGGATAATGCAGAAGAAATAGTTAGAACTATGACTTATGAAAAAGGCATATAGAATATATGGAGATCCTTTACCTAATATAGTATCAGCAAGACTAGAAAGAGAATTGAATGCCATTATAAACAATGGTTTCTCAGTTCTGTATCTATCGGCACAAAAAGCTAGTTAAGAAATCTTTAGATAATGGTTATCTAGTTGGATCAAGAGGTTCAGTTGGATCTTCACTTGTAGCTTTTTTATGATGGGAATTACAGAAGTTAATGCTCTATATCCTCACTATATTTGTGATAATCCTGAGTGTAAACATTCAGAGTTTATTGAAAAAGAAGGAGTAGGGATAGATTTACCTGATAAAAATATGTCCCTAACTGTAGTGCTCCACTTAGAAAAAGACGGATACCAATACCATTTGAAGTATTTATGGGATTTAAAGGGGATAAAGTTCCTGATATAGACTTAAACTTCTCAGGAGAATACCAATCTGAAATTCATAGATACTGTGAAGAACTCTTCGGTAAAGAGAACGTATTTAAAGCGGGAACTATATCAACACTTGCTGAAAAATGCTGAAGCCTATGTAAGAAAATATTTTTGAAGACAATAATCTGAATGCAGTAAGAGCTGAAATAATTAGATTGGGTAGACTTTGCCAAGGTGCAAAGAAAACAACAGGACAACACCCAGGAGGAATGGTAATAGTTCCTCAAGGAAATTCTATCTATGAATTCTGTCCTGTACAAAGACCTGCTAATGATGAAACAAGTGAATCTACAACAACCCATTATGATTATCATGTAATGGATGAACAGTTAGTAAAACTTGATATACTAGGGCATGACGACCCTACAACTATAAAAGCTTTTTACAAGAATATACTAATATGGAAATTAAGGATATTCCACTTGCTGATAAGGATACTTTAAAAAAATATTCTCATCAACTGAATCACTAGGAGTAAGTCCTGAAGAAATAGGAACAGAAATAGGAACTTATGGAATACCTGAGTTTGGTACAGGCTTTGTTAGACAGATGCTAATAGATACAAGACCTACAACTTTTGCAGAGCTTGTAAGAATATCAGGACTTTCACATGGTACAAACGTTTGGCTTAATAATGCTCAAGAGTTTGTAAGAAATGGACAAGCAACTCTTTCACAAATAATAACAGTGAGAGATGACATTATGAACTATTTAATAGATCAAGGTTTAGATAATAGTGATGCCTTTAAGATAATGGAGTTTGTAAGAAAAGGTAAACCTAAAAAAGAACCTGAAAATTGGGAAAAGTATTCTAATATGATGAAGGAAAAAAATGTTCCTGATTGGTATATAGAATCTTGCAGAAGAATAGAATATATGTTCCCAAAAGGGCATGCTGTTGCCTATGTTATGATGGCAATGAGAATAGCATACTTTAAAAGTTCATCAGCCACTTGCGTTCTATGCAGCTTTCTTATCGAGAAAAGCAGATGACTTTGATATGGAAGTTATGAGCAAGGGAGTTCTTGCAAAACAAAAATTAGAAGAGCTATCGAAAGAACCTAAATTAGATCCTAAGAAAAAGAATGAACAAGCTATATGTGAAATTGTAGTAGAATTAGAAGCAAGAGGTATAGAACTTTTACCTGTAGATATTTATTTATCTGAAGGTAGAAAAATTTAAAATAGAAGATGGTAAAATTAGAATACCTTTTAATTGGAATAAGTGGACTTGGTGGTGCAGTAATTGAAAATATTCTTAAAGAAAGAGAAGAAGCAAAATTTATTTTCAGTTGAAGATTTAAAAGAAGAACAAAGATGTCACAGACAGTGGCAGATAAATTAAAAAGTATAGGAGCAATTTCAAGTTTGAGTGAAACAAATCAAATTTCGTTATTTTTAAAGGAGGTAGTTTTTGAAAAATTATTAAGTAAAAGTAGTATTGTTTTTACTATTATCATTGACTGCATTTTTCATATAATTTTTCCAATAGAAGATCCCTATTCGGCAACAATTATAGGAAGTTCAACAATGATGACAGAAGGAATTATGGAGAATATACCATTAAAAAGTATATGAAATACAAATTAAGGATCCAAAAGATATACCTGATGCATTTTGGTATGCAAATAAATTTAAATTTTTCTTTTAAGTAAACAAAAATAAGAAAGCACCTTTAATTTTTGTTCTAGCAGGAACAGGTTCTGATTACAATGCAACTAGAGTAAAAGTTCATGCAAAAGAATATTCCATACAGCAGGATATCATACTATTGCTATTAGCTCACAAATGAGTCAACAATTTATGATTTCAGCATCTTCTAATGCTATGCCAGGTTTACTTATGGAAGACAATAAAGATATTTATAAGGCTATGAAGCTTGCTTATGACAAAATCAAAGATCAAGTTGAAGTTACAGATTTTTTATATTATGGGTTATAGTTTAGGTGGAACTAATGCTGCAGTTTTATCATATATAGATGAAACTGAAAAAGCTTTTAACTTTAAAAGAGTATTTATGGTTAACCCACCAGTAGAATTATATGATTCAGCTGTAAAATTAGATAAATATTTAGATGATTACACAGGTGGTAAAACAGAAAAATATTGAAAAACTATTAAATACAACTTTTAGCAAGACTTAAAAATGGATTGACAAATGAATATGCTAACATAGGAGCAGATACTATTTATAATATAGTTAAGGGAGATTTCTTATCTGACGAAGAAAAGAAAGCCTATATAGGACTAGCTTTTTAGATTGACATCAAATGATTTAAACTTCCTTTCAGATCTCTTAACAAAAAGTGGAGTTTATACAAAACCTACAGCAAAATTAACTAAGTTTACTAATATGAAAACCTTATCTTAAAAGCAGTAAAATTTTTTGCAAACTTTGAAGACTATGTTAATAAAGTTGGTTTACCATATTATCGAAAACAAAAATAAAGCATCAAGTATAGACGATTTAAAAAGAAAGCTTCAAGTCTAAGAGTTATTGAGGATTATCTTAGAACATCACCTAAAATAGCTGCTGTAACAAATGCAGACGAGTTAATTTTAAGTCAAAAGATATAGCCTTTTTAAAAAGATGTATTCAAAGACAGATTAGTTATCTATCCAAGAGGTGGACATTGTGGAAATATGTTCTACAAAGAAAATGTAGATGTTATGGTAAATTTTGTAAATAAGGGGGTTTTAAAATATGAAAATTAAAAATTTATTACTATTGAGTATTTTTAAGCCTAAGTTTAGTTTCTTGTGCTAATACTGATGAGGTTAAAACAACTAATACAGAAACTAGTGATGTGGTTGTTACTACTCCAGAAAAAGAATTTTTATTGCAGAAGAATATGATCCATGGGAACCATTCAATAAAAAGAATGTACTATTTTAACTATCAAATAGAAAGATTAGTAATAACTCCTATAGTGAATACTTATAAATTTATAACTCCAGATTTTTGTTGAAAATAGAGTAAGTAATTTCTTCAAAAATGCAAAAGTTTTAAATACTATGGCAAACTCAGCTTTTCAATTAAAGGGAAGAAAATCAATGAGAGCCTTAGGAAGATTTACTATGAATACTGTATTAGGACTTGGAGGACTTTTTGATGTGGCTTCTAAAATGGGAATGCCAAAACCTTATGAAGATTTTTGGATTGACTCTAGCACATTATGGAGTAGGGAGATGACCTTATTTAGTTCTACCTTTATTAGGATATACATATTTAAGAGATGCTTTTGGAACAGGAGTTGACTCTACTCTAGCAGGAAAGATAGATATATATAATAGAATGGAACTATTTAGCACATCTAGTGTTCCTGTTACTGCTTTAAGAGGAATTGATATGAGAAAGAATATTGATTTCATTACTATCAAACAAATTCACCATTTGAATATGAATATGTAAGATATCTATATGGAAAATATAGAGAATACAAGAAGCAGCAGTGAAAAATATATATAGAAAAATAGGAGGGTTTAGAATGGATTTAAAAGAAAAAGTACTAGGATACAAAGATGAAGTAGTAAAAGAAATTCAAAAATGCAGTAAGAGTAAAAAGTGTTAAAGAAGCTCCATTACCTGGAATGCCTTTTGGGGAAAGAGTAAGCAAAAAGCTTTAGATCATTTTATGGACTTAGCTAAAAACTTGGTTTTAAAGCTGAAAAATTTGATAACTATGCTATGCATATTGATATGGGAGAAGGAGATGAAACTTTAGGAATACTTGCTCACGTTGACGTAGTACCAGAAGGAGATAACTGGACATATCCTCCATATTCAGGAACAATAGCAGATGGAAAAATCTTTGGTAGAGGGACATTAGATGACAAAGGGATCGCTGTAATCTCTTTTATTTACTATGAAAGCAATAGCAGATGCTGGAATAAAAATTAAATAAAAAGTTAGAATGATATTAGAGCAGACGAAGAAAGTGGAAGTGCTTGTTTTAAAATATTACTTTGGGGAATTAAAAATGCCTCAACCTACTATAGGATTCACACCAGATTCAAGTTTCCCCGTAACTTATGCAGAAAAAGGAAGTGTAAGAGTTAAAATAAAGAAAAATTCAACACTTTACAAGATGTAGTAATAAAAGGTGGAAATGCTTTTAACTCTGTTCCAAACAAAGCTAATGGAGAAATTCCTGTAGATATGCTTGGAGAAGTTAGAAACAAAAATAAAGTTGAATTTGAAAGAGAGGAAATACATATAAAGTAGTTTCAGCAGGAATCCCAGCTCATGGAGCATATCCAAGCAAAGGATATAATGCAGTATCAGCTCTTTTTGAAGTTTTTTAAAAGATTTTTGAAGTTAAGAATGAAGAATTAAAAAGTATAGTTACATTCTTTTGATAAATTTGTAAAAATGGAAACTGATGGAGAATCTTTTGGAGTTAAATGTACTGATGGAGAAACAGGAGAATTAACTCTAAACTTAGGAAAAATTAATTTAGAAAATAATGAACTTGAAATTTGGTTAGATATGAGAATTCCTGTTAAAATTAAAAATGAACAAATAATAGAAACTATTAAGAAAAATACTGAAGATTTTTGGATATGAATTTGTATTACATTCAAATACTCAACCTTTATATGTACCAAAAGATAGTTTCTTAGTTTCAACTTTAATGGATATCTATAAAGAATTAACAGGAGATATTAATGCACAACCTGTAGCAATTGGTGGAGGAACTTACGCTAAATATGCAAATAACACTGTTGCCTTTGGAGCTTTACTTCCAGAACAAGAAGATAGAATGCACCAAAGAGATGAATATTTAGAGATCTCAAAAATTGATAAACTCTTCAAATATATGTAGAAGCTATTTACAAGTTGGCAAAAATAGATAGGAGAAATTAGTGGAAAAATTAATAATAGAGTCCAAAGACACTATTGACGAATACACAAAAAAATAGGTTTGAAATCTGTGATTTAAGTTTTTCTAATCTTTTCTTATGGAGCTTTGGAGAAAAACACAGAATATGAAATAGAAAATGATGTTTTGACTATCAGAAGTAAATATATGGGTGAGGCATATTACTATATGCCTATCCCTAAAAATGATACTCCTGAAAAATATAACTGCTATGAAAGAAAAAAATAAAAAAATATCATAGAGGAAAATGTACCTATTCACTATTTTTACAGAATATTGGTATGAAAAATTAAAAGATGATTTTTAATTTACAAGAGAAAAGAGATTATGAGGACTATATTTATTCTTATGAAAGTCTATCAACTTTAAAAGGGTAGACACTATGCTAAGAAAAATAGAGTAGCTAATTTTTAGAAAGAATTATGAATATACTTATGAAAGTATAAGTAAGGATAATATAGGAGAAGTAATTGCTTTTTCAAGAAAAAAATGGTATAAACTTCATTCAGAGTTTGGTGGAGAAATTCTAAAAATGAAAATGAAGGAATAATGCAACTTTTTAAAAATTACGATAGCTTAGATATCAAAAGGTGGTTTTTAAAAGTTAATAATCAAATTATTGCCTATAGTCTAGGAGAAGCATTGAACGATAAAATGGTATTAGTTCATACTGAAAAAGCTTTTAATTGACTATATAGGAAGTTATCAAGCAATAAATATGATATATTTACAAGAAGAATGGCAAGGCTATGAATTAGTAAATAGAGAAGATGATTTTGGTGATGAAGGATTAAGAGAAGCAAAAATGTCATACAAACCCCTTTATCTGTTAAAAAAATATAGCATAGAAAAAGAATGTGTAAGATAATTATTTTTTTAGAAAGAATTACTGGAGGAACATGTATATAAAAATTATATTACAACTTATCGGTGGTTTAGGTCTATTTTGTATGGTATGGAACACATGTCAACAAGTATGCAGAAAATAGCAAATCAAAAGTTAAAAAGATTTTAGCTTCTTTAACTAACAATAGAATATTAGGTATTCTAGTTGGAATTGTTATAACAGCTTTAGTACAGTCATCATCTGTTAGTACTGTTATGACAGTTGGTTTTGTAAATGCTTCGCTTTTAACTTTAAAACAAGCATTAGGAGTTATTTTAGGGGCGAATATAGGAACAACTATCACAGGTTGGTTACTAGTTTTTAGATATAGGTAAGTATGGACTTCCAATAGTTGGAGTAGCAGCTATCCTATATATGTTTATGAAAAAAGAGAAGGCTAGAACAAATCTAAGTGCAATCATTGGAGTTGGATTAATATTTTTTGGATTACAACTTATGAGCCAAGCCCTTAGTCCTTTAAAAGACATGCCAGAATTCATTGAAATGTTTAAGATGTTTAAGGTTGACTCATACTTTGGTCTACTAAAAGTAACAGCGGTAGGAGCAATTATAACAGCCTTAATTCAATCTTCAGCAGCTACTATAGGTATAACAATAGCACTTGCAACACAGGGGCTAATTGACTATCAAGCAGCAGTTGCCTTAGTTTTAGGAGAAAATGTAGGGACAACAGTAACAGCCTTTCTTGCTTCTTTAGGGGCTAAACCCAATGCAAAAAGAGCAGCTTTTGCCCATACATTATTAATTTAATAGGAGTTTTTTTGGGTAACTTCTATATTTAGATTTTATTTAAAATTTTTAAATAATTTTGTTGATCCTGTACATCATATGGGAGCAGCAATAGCAGCAGCTCATACAATTTTTAATATAAGTAATGTAATAATATTAACACCTTTTGTTGGGCTACTAGATAAATTACTATTATACATTGTTAAAGATACTGGTGAAGATGAGCAACGAGTAACTAAGCTTGCTTCTTTGAAAATGACTTTACCCAATGTAATCATAGATCAAACAAAAATAGAGGTAAGCTCTATGGTAACTATGATAGATGATGTATTCTTAAAATTGGAAGAATCATTAAAAGAAAAAGAAAAATTGCTAAATACAATGAAGATATAGTTGCAGCTGAAGATAAACTAGATTTATATGAAAAAGAAATTTATGATTCAAATTTCTCATTATTAAAGTAAATCTTTGAGTAAATCTTTAATTGAAGATACTAGAATGAACTTATTAGCTTGTGATGAGTATGAAACTATTGGTGATTATCAAAATAGAATAGCAAATAGACTATATATGCTTTATGAAAATTCTATTGACCTTGATGAAACTAGAGCCAAGATGATATTCAAGCTTCATTCTCTTTCTGTTGAACTATTTAATGATATAAGTAGAGCAGTAAAAACAGGAGAAAAAGAACTATATTCAACAGGTTTAAAAAATATCAAGAATTAAAATCTTACTATAAAGAAGTAAAAAGAGAGCATTTCTCTAGATCTGAAAATATACCTGCAAGATTGAATACAGGTTACCTAGATATCATCAATTACTATAAGAGAATAGCAGACCATACTTATAATATTATTGAGTATGTTATGAAAAATATAAGTTATTTTTTTATCAACTTGGAAAGGAAATCACTGATATGGATAATTTAGATATTTTTTTGAAAATGCATGTAAATATTTTCTAGAAAAAATGACTGAATTTAAAGAAATTTTTATCTAGTAAAGTTAATAGCTTAAATAATCAAGATTGGATTCTTAGTAAAGGAAGTACAAAAAAACTTGTAAAGTTGATGAAACAGGCAAGAAAAAAAGAGATGTAAAGTTGGACTAAATTATGGATTAAAAAAATAGAATTATCAGTAGATGATATTGATAGTATTTGGAATGAATTTTTCTTCATTTTTACAAAAACTTATGTAGAAAATATTGAAAGAATTTCAAATAATGAAGAAATAGCACGATATGAGTTTTTGGCAAGAAGTTCTATAGGAGATGAAATTAGATGTACTATCTACTTAGCTAATGAGTGGAATATTCCACAAATTTCTTTTTAGGCTTTGTTGCACCTAGATACAAAAAAAGTGATTATTAGAAAATAAATGGTGTTGATAGAAAATTCTTCTATCAACACCATTTATTATACAATCAAAAGATTTAAAAACAAATAAAACTTTTATAATAAAAAGAGATAATATACATATTTATTATGAAAGTGCTGGAATAAAAATTATTTTCAATGTAATATTATATGTGAACAAAAATAAATCGATTTTTTAAGAATATGCTCAGAGATGACTACAAGCTTCCCTAAAAGGGTTTAAATTAATTAAATAGGGGATATCCTGAATTAGAAAAGGAAACAAGAGTATCAAAAAGTGGAGAGCTTATAGGAAAAATAACTGATAAAGAGGTAATACTGATAAAAGAATAAAGGAGACCAGCTATGAGAACTAAGTTGAGAATACAATCTCTGGATGAATGGGAATTAGATGGAATGGAATTTGAATGTACATTACCAATTATTAAAAAAATAAAAACCATAATATTTGGAGCTTATAATATGAACTTTGAAATAACAGACAACATATGGTATCAGTTACCAGAAGAGTATAAAAGGAAATTGTATAATAATTATCGTAAAAAGCTTTATAAAAAAATATGTTAGTTACAATAACTAATATTACTGCATATAGTTTTAATATTAAATTTCATGATAAATTAAAAGATGAAATAGTAATGGAAGAAATTTATGAAAATTTTTGATAGGAATAGAAAAATTGAAAGTTTTCTATCTGGTTGTGATTTTTCCATACTCATCTATGTCTATTTATTTTTCAATATTTAGGAGAAATTTATGTAGAATTTGATTTAGATGAGTTAATAGCTTATAGTGAGGAAGAAAGAATATTAGGATATTCTAAATTGATGAAAGATGTTAATCATAGAAAAGAAAGAGAAAAAGCATAGGGAAACTAGAACAGATACATAATGAACAATTAAATTTAAATTTATGATTTTAGATATAGAAAATCATAATAAAAGGAGCTGTGTATGGAAAATAAGAATAAAATTACAACCTTTACATAGAAATGAATTAAATTTTTCAGAAGCTCTGTACAGTACCAATAATAATGGATAAAAACAATGATATGGGGAGCTTTATAATGTAGACGTAAATATGTCAGAGTGTATTTGGTATCAATTACCTGAAAAATTTAAAGAAAAATAAGGAACAATAAAGTATACACTATAAAACTCTATGATAATAACTGTAACAGATATTACAGCATATAGTGTTAGTATTAGTAATCATGAAAAATTGAAAGATACAATAACAATGGAAGAGATTTATGAAGATTTTTTTCAGAAAGTAAGAAAATAGACAGATTTTTTTATGCAAATGTGATTTTTCCTTACTCAAATATAGAAGTATATTTTTCAAAATTTAGGAGAAATATATATTGAATTTGAATTAGAAGATTGGGTATGTTATGAAAAAGAAGCTAAGGAAGAATGGAAAATAAAAAAAGAAATAGAAAGAAGAAAAATTAAGGGAAGTATATAAAGTAGAACCGAGGGTTATAAAGGTTAGTGAAGAAATAAGAAAAAAATTGAAGGAATAAAAAGAAAGAGTTATAATACAAAAGTTTATTAGAAAAAATTCATGACGAGGAGCAGTCTAAGTTTGAAAAAAATATTAAAAAAAGTCTTATAAAGAAAGTAATATTCCAAAAGAAAGTCTTTTACTAATATTTGAAAAAAATTTCCACTTCTTATAGATAGAGAAATTGATAGTTTACTTTTTAATTTAAAGTATGTAATGTTAATAATAAAAAGTGCAGAAGAACTAAGAATAGCGATTCCAGAAAAATATTAAAAATGAGATAGGATACTGGCTAACAGATATGCAAGCAAAAATTAGGAAAGAAGAAGAGGAAAAAAACTTTTTAGAGAAATTAGGAATAAATTAAATATTAAAAAAAGTTTATAAAAAGTGGAACATATGAATTTTTTTCTAAATTATTAAGAAAAAAATATTAATAAAAAGAAGAGATATCTAAATCTAATAAAGATATAATTTAATTAGTATCAGCTATAAAACATTTTTATTTTTTTATGACTCATGGAATAATAGAGTAATATTGGAGGTATGGCAGAAATAACAGATTTTTAGAAAGAAAAACAAGGCTTTAAAAAGTAGTGAAAGACCAACAGGTAAAAAAACTGACAGAATAATAAGATTAAGAAAAATAGGAGAATAATTATGAAAATTAAACTAAAAAGTAGAGCCTAACTGGGAAATATGGATATATGAATCCCTACTCTACAGTACCTATAATTACAAATGGAACTATGATATTTGGAGCATATAATGTAGATTTTTGAAATGACAGCTAATATATGGAAACAGTTGCCAGAAGAATATAAAAGAAAAATATATAGATATAACTGGAAAAATATAAAATCTATGTTAATTACAGTTACAGATATTACTGCATATAGTTTTTTTGTTTTGGTTCTAATATTAAATTAAAAAAAGTAGTATAACAATGAAAGAAATTTATAAAAATTTTGACAAAAATAAAAGAATTGAAATTTTACTCCTGGTTGTGATTTTCCAAAGTCATCTATGTCAGTGTATTTTTCAATACTTAGGAGAAGTTTATGCAGAAGTAGATTTAGATGAATTAGTTGCTATTTCTGATGAAGAAAATTCATATCAATATAGTATAATGCCCAAGCAAATGAAAGCTTCAAAATTATAGAAAAGAAAGAGAGAACAATACAGGAAAAATTAGAACAAATATATAATGAACAACTTATTATAAAAAAATCTTATAAATAAAAAAATATAGATGAACTTTCAAAAGAGGAGACTCAAAAAGTTTTTAGATAATTTTTACTTATAGATGATTTAAAATATTTAGCAGAAGTAATTAAAAAAATCAAAAAGAATTTGAGATTATAATTTCTAATAAGTTAAGAGATGAAATAGAACATTGGTTAAGAGATATTCAGATTAAAAATAAAAACAGAAGAGGATGAAAAATATATCAAGAACTTAAAGAAATTTTTGAAGGAGCAACTATGAAAAATAAAAATAAAAATTGGAATCTTTTGGAGAATATATTGAATTTATCTAATTCTTTCTGTACAATACCAATAATAATGGATAAGTCAATGATGTTTGGAGCTTATGGTGTAGATTTAAATATGTCAGAATATATTTGGTATCAATTACCAGAAGAATGTAAAAATAAAAATATATAACTATAAGGAACATACTATAAAAAGCTATAATAATTACTCTAACTAATATAAGTGCATATAGTGTAAGTCTTAGTGAGCATGAGAAGTTTAAAGAGCCAATAACAATGGAAGAATTTTTATAAAGATTTTTTTCTGAAAACAAAAATAGAAAGATTTTTTTATGTGAATGTGATTTTTCCATATTCAAATATGTCTGTCTATTTCCAAAGTTTAGGAGAAATATATGCAGAATTTGAATTAGAAGATTGGGTATCTTATGAAAAAGAAGCTAAAGAAGAATGGAGATTAAAGGAAAGAGAAAGAAGAAAAATAAGAGAAATATATAAATCAGAATCAATTTCCTTAGAAAAATGGAAGAAAAAGAAGGAAGATTTCAAAGTTTTTATATGCAATATTCATATGAGTAGAAAAATATCAAAAGAAGATTTTTGAAAAAAATTTTTTTCAACCTATCCTTTAATCCTAAAATATTTAAGTTTAGACTTTCTAATATTAATATTAAAAAAAGCTGAAGAATTAGGAATAGAAATTTCAGATAGTATAAAAGAGGATATAGGATACTGTCTAGCAGATCTACAAACAGAAATTATGACAGAAGAAGAAAAGAAAGCAATAGAAGAAATTAGAAAAATGGAATCTTAAAAAGTATATGAAGATTAAAAAGTTTTTCAATATAGCTAGGGGACTATTATAAATTAAATAATTAAGTCCTATTAGTTTATATATAAATTTAATATAGATTCTTATAAAAATTCACGTAGAAATATGTACAAATAATATTAGATATGAAAATTTATATAAGTACTTTAAGATGGATGTGATAATTTAAGAGTTTTTCTCTTTATTTTTAAAAAAAGGTTATGAATTTTTTTATTTTAAGTGTATAATCTGAGAAGCACAAAGATGGGTTACAAGTTTCTATAGGTGCTGGAGACCAATGATGTACTATTTTTTTCTGATTATACAAGAGTTATGGCTGAAGGAGAAGTAGCACAAAAAGCACCAGCAACAAAAAAATATCTACAAATCAGGGAATAAAAAAATAGGAAACCTAACAGTGTGTGAACTACTCACGACTAACACCCTACGAGTGCTAGAGTCGAGAGCTTCATAAGATAACTGAAAAAAAGTAAGTTATCTTCTAAGAAGTTTGGTTTTAAAACCCTTATTCTTTTTGGCTAGTCCACGATAGCCACTACTGGATAAGACTTGCATCTACACCGCTACTTTTTATCTGTATATTATATTTAAAAAGAACAACTATACAGAACAGTGAATATTTTACAAGGCTACTGTTTACTAGCCTTAACTCCATATATTCAGTTGCTAATGTTCTAAATATATTATACACTAAAACTAGTAAAATTGCAAATTTTTAGTGCAACATTTTTCAATGTTGGTGTTATTCATACCCTACGAGTACATGTCTCACGGCTAACACCCTAACGAGTGCTAGAGCCACGAGTGTTCTAAACACATTTAATAAAAAAATGATAAATTAGTAAAAAAATAAAAGGCTACACAAGTAGCTGAAAAATTTTCAACTGGAGACGAAAAATATTATGCTAAATCTGAAATTGACATATTAAAAAGAAGTAAATAACACTATTTCCAATACTGAAGATAAATACAAAAAGTCAAAAAAAGTTATTATAATAGAGTAGAAGTTCCTTATGGAACAAAAAGATAGTGTACATCCAGAAGGAAGGTCTGACGGATTAAATAAGACAATAGAAGTAAAAAAATTATGATGTTGATAAAAATTCATCTTCAATGATATCTAAAATAGTAGAACAAGCTAAACTCCCAAATATGACAATGCAAGAAATATATGATTTAGTAAAAAGGAAGGATTGAATATTGGTGACTTAGAGGATGCAGGAATAAGTGGAATAGGACAAAAATTTAATATAGTTGGAAATGGAAAAGAAAAAAATAGAAATAAAAAGTTAACGGAAAGAAAAATAAAAAGAAAGGAATGTATTAAGTATAAGAAGTAATAGCGGTGGAATACATAATTCAAGTTATATTTTAATTGGTACTGATGACGGAAAAAAATTAAGGTTATTTTTGGAAGTCCTGAAAAAAATATAAATATAACCCTACAAATACAGAGAAAGCTGAATTAATATTTGTAGAACAACCAAAAATCAAAAATAGAGGTGATAAAATGAAGATGAATATTGTGGAATATCACTAGGTGATGATATAAAAGATATAATAAACAAATTTGATATATCAAAAAAATAGAATACAAAGATTCTATGAAAAGGTTATATTTTAAATTTGGAAATTTTTTTCAAAAACAAATTTAGAATGTTTCTTTTCTATTCCTATTAAAACAGGAAAAGTTATATATATTATAATTTTTGATGAAAATTTTAAATTATTTAATGAACTAGAAATTTGGCAAGAGTTAACAAATGAAATAAAGGAAAAGTATGAGTTATATTATGATGAAGATGATGATGGTATTTATTTATCTAAAAAAATATAAATATTTAAAAATTGGCGTGGATGAAGGTTATGGAAGAATAGAAGGATTTAAGGATTATAAGGAAAGAATTTTTTTAGTTTTATTTTTTTGATGCCCAAGAGGATATTCGTTGGATATTACAACAAGATAAAAATAACAAACTATTTGGAGTGTCAAAAATCTTCAAGATATTTATAATTCTTTTATATGATAGTAAAACATTAGATGTTGATATAGAAAAAAAGAGAAATCTATGGACAACTAGATAACTATAAATTTATTTTTTTAGTTTATTAACAAGAGATATAAAAAGTATTCAAAAATTTAGAAACAGGAGAATTTATAAAAAAACTTCTCTTGAATAGATAGAAATAAAAATTAGTTTAAAATTTTTAATATTAAAAGCTATGTAGATTGAAAATATTTATATAGCTTTTTTTCTATAGTAGATCCAAGATTAGATATAACAGTAGTTTTTGAAGGAACATCAGAAGATTTAGGTTATAAGGTAAAGGTACTCTATACAGACCCAAGTAACTCTCCACAATTAATTGGAGTAGATGAAAATGGAAATGAATATATAAAAAGATGGAACAGCTTATGTTGATGAGAATACAGGAATAGGATATATTCTAGTAAATACTGAATCACCAGCTAATAGTACTAAGGCAGGAGTAATAGGAACAATAGCTGAAGAGCAAAAGCCATGTAATAGGAAAAGAAAGAAGGAAGACAAAAAGTAGTTCCAGATGGAAGTGAAAAAGGATTAGAAAGTTTAGGAAGACCAACAAATGACTACTTTAAGAAACAATATAGTAAGAATGATAAAGCCATAGAATTAAAGAGTGATGGAAAAGATTATTCTAATGTTGATTTTTGGTGAGAATGTTGGAGATAAGAAAAATGAAGGTTGGGATATATATACCAAAGATATAAGAAAAGAAAAAAACAACCAAATGGCAAGTATTATACAGAGAAAGAAATGCAAGACAATATAAATAATGTATTTGGAAAAGGAAAATTTGATATAGATTGGAAAGAATATGAAGATAATGAAAAGTATAGGACACAATCCAATTATTACTATTTTTCAGGCTAAGTATACTTTTAAAAATCTAATAAAGTTAATGAAATTACAGATGATTATATTATTATCCAGAATAATGATAAAAAAATATAAAATTAAATATAGTTCCTCCAAAAGAGTCACTTTATCATAATGTTGAATTTATTTTTTTAAAAATAAAAACATTTAAAATATCTTTTAATAATAAAAAAATAAAAATATACAAATGAAGACGGATATGAGGTAGTTTTTGAATAAAAAAATAATAAAATAGTAACAGATCCAAGTAATAGGGGAACATATAATATGGTTACATATAAAAGTATATTTTCTAAAGATGCATATTTACATGTTAAAATAGATATGAAATTATGGAAAAAAATTTGGAACAGATCCTGATGATAAGAGTACCAGAGAAATCAGAGAAAGGCTTGGTGGATCAGTATTTGGATTAAGTGTAATGTTATTTTTATGATATTTTTAAAAAAATAGAATCTATGAAAAATAATCAAAATATTTTTATCTGAAGAAGAAATCAATAAAAAAATTACATGAAATATTTTTTTCTAATGAAAAGGAGAATAATGGATATTAAAAAAATTAAAAATATTTAAAGAACTGATATTTTTTTAATATAATTATAAGTATATTTTTTTACTTGATTATAATGTAATAGAGTTGGAAAAAAATAGATATACTACCAGATATAACTTATATATTATTTCACTTTTTATAACTTTGCTTAGTATATATAGTAATATTTTTATGTATAATGCTTTTATTAAAAGATAAACATAAAAAAATTATTTTTGCTATTTTATTTTTCTTCTTGGTACTTATAGTTTGCTTTTTACTGTGTATATGATTTAAATATAGGAATTAATATTAGGTATATTCTTAGAAAAAAAGAAGAGTTGTCGATATTTGAAATTATAAAAATTATAGTAAAAAGATTTCTTTAGTATTTGGAGATATCATATTATATTTTTTTCTTGAATTTTTTTATTCCAATAAAAATATTTTTTTATAATTAGGAAAGAAAAAGATTAAATTATTATTTTTTTATCAAGCAAAAATTCTTTGTTAAAGTAAAAAAAGTATTGATAAAATAGACGAAGGATATATTGAGATTACCAAAGATGATGGTAAAAAAATTAAAAATTAACTGAAATCAGAGTTGAAGAAGCTATATATCATAATACTGAAAAGAAAAAGATGGAACGATATACTTTTAATTTTAGTGAAGAAACTCGTTATAAAAATATGTAAACGAAGATGGCTATGAATTAATATTAGATCAAAAATAATAAACCAGTATATGACCCTGTGGTAATAGGAACTTATAACTTCTATACTTATGATAAAATAATAAGTGGAGATACGGGTATGCATATATTAAGCGATCTTATTTTTATGGAGGAAGTATGGGACAGGGTACCAAATGATCCAACAACAAGAGAAGAAATAGAAGAGATAGGAGGTTTTATATTTGGGTATAAAATTCAAAAATAATTATAATGAAATAATGAATGAATTAAAAGCAAGAAGAAAAGATAAAGTTTCACTTAATGAATTAACTGAAATTTTAGAAAAAAATATGGAGAAAAAGATTGAAAATGATAAGTGAATAGTAAATTTAATAAAAATTCTAAATATACTGTGGAGGAAAAATGGAAACTAAAAAAAGTCATAAAAATGATACTAATAACAATATTTTTCATTAATAATAATTTTTTTGTTGCAGTTTATATATTTAGTTCCAGAAAATCATTATTCTATTTTGGATCAGACAGGAAAAAGTAAAATTAAAAAGATTGCCCTGAATTAAAAGAAGTCAGCTTTATGTATAGTACAGATTTATATATAGAATATACAGAACCAATAAATTTAGAATTAGAAAAAAATTAATTTTTCGTTTTAATGATGAAATAATAGGAACAGTAGAAATAAATAGAAATATAAATGATTTAAAAAGATTTTGCAGAACCATATATTGATGAAGAAACAAAAGATAAAATTATTAGAAAGATTTATCCATTACAAAAAGGAATTTTTTTAAGAATTTTAGGAAGAAATGCAGAAGTTTATGATTCATTAGAAGATGGAAGATTTTATATAGATATCTATATAAAAGATTTAAAAATAAATAAAAATTTTGTAATAAATAGAAATAACATTTTTTTCTTGAATTTGAAAGTGGATGACCAAAAATATTTATACCAAATATTTAATTTTTATAGTAAAAATTAATAGCTAGTTTAGAAATTTAAGCTAGCTATTTTCTTAATTAAAAATGTATATATAACTTTTAATAAAAAAACTAAGAATGAAATTGAAGATATAGGAAATGTAGTAGAAAAATACTATAAATCCAAAAGAGGAAGATAAAAAGAAATGTATTTTCAAAGGGAAAGAATATATGATAAAGTTGCTGTTTCAAAAAAATGGAGAAATAGTTTATGAGAAACATGGGAAAAAAATTATATTATTAAGAAGAATGGAACTAAAACTTTTGTAGAATATGATAAAAATACAGGCGAAATAAAAAAAAGTTTTGAGAGAGTAAATATATTAGATATTAAAAAAAGATATGAAAAATTCTTAGAAGATAAAAATAATAAAAAAACAAAAATAAGGAGAAATCTATGAAACAAGTAAATTATTTAGATGAAGACTATAAGAAAAAAATTTTAGAAATAAAGTATGGGAATTATTAAAAAAATGGAGATATAGAGGAAGCAGATAAAATATTTTTCTACTGAACTTGATATAAATGAAATAATGGGAACTTGGAACTGGTTACATAAAAATGCTTATAGAACCAGAAAATACAAATCCAATTTCAATCAAATATCTTATAAAAAAAGGTGTAAATCCAATTTTAAAAGATGAATATAATATGGCTCCACTTAACTGGGCTATGGCTAATGGGAAAAATATAGAAGCTGCAAAAATACTTTTAAAAGCAGGAGGAGATCCAAATTTAGCTGATAAAGGAGTTAGAGAAATTCCATTATATAAAGTTTGTTATATGAAACCCTTTAATAAAGAACTCCTTGAATTATTTTTTTAGCTTATGGAGGAGATATATATAAAGAATATAAAAGAAATGGTACTGCTATACTAGGCAAAAAAATCTTTATGAACATATACAAAATAATAAATTAGATCTCTTTAAAGATGCAGGAGAATATCTTTTTGAATATGATAAAGATATAGAAAAATATGGTAAGGATTATTTTATAAATAAAACATAAATCTCTTTTTAAAAAGATGAAGCAGATAGTCTTTTACATGAAGCAGTTATTGATTTTTGATATAGTAAAAAAATAAAAAAAGCTTTTTAGATAAAGGTTATGATAAAAAAATATAAAGAATTCTTTGAACTATACTCCACTAGTAAAAGTATTTTTCAATCTGTAGATTAGAAGATTTACAAGCTATGGTAGAGATAAGTGATTTACTCTATGATGGAACAACAGATAGTATAAAAAGCCTTTTATAATAAGACTAGATGAATGGTTAGATGAATATTCTAAAAGTTAAGGATAACAGTGAATTAATAAAAAGAGAAGCACTTAATTATTTGATAAAAATTTGAGGTAGAATTACCTAAAAATAGAAAGACATAATGGAAAAATCAAAAAAATTAAAATAAAATCAACAGGTTGGCAAAATCAACACTCAGAATTATGGGAACAACTTGTCCCAGAAATAGGTGTTGCTGAAACACTACAAGGAGAGGTAATAAGATTATCTGGAAAAAAATAGCTTATGAAATAATTGATAATGGTGGATTGAATTGGGGTAAAAAAATATAAGGAATTATTAAGAAATCTTATAAAATACTTGAAAATGGCTACACCTTTATCAAAAGACTATTTAGAAAGAGCAGAAGAAATTGAAGATGATTTAGATGAGAATATAAATGCAGTTACTGATGATGAAATAGAACTATTAATGGAATATGCAGTAAAATGGGTACAACAAAATTTAACTCCAATTTCACTTGGAAAGGTTGACTATAATTTATAAATTATTTATAAGTATTTTAATTTATTCCATAGAAGCATATTAGTCTATATAGAAAAGGAAATAACGAAGAAAAATAAGTTATTATTAATTCATAACAAGGCAGCCAAGTTAGAAAATAAAAAAATTATGGAGGTAAAAAGTTATGAATACAACTGAAAAAGAACTAATGGGAAAATATGCTAAAAATTGGAAAAATGCTATAAAAAGGGAAGCAACAGTAATGAAAGAAATAGAAAATGATAAGGCACTGATAAAAATACCTTGAAGGACAAAAACTTCAGGAGCAGCCTTTGATAACACAGTCTAGGAAAGTTATGATGCTTGGATAGAAACAAAAACAATAAGAAAACAAATAAAAATCTGAAAGCACTCTAACAAATATAGAGTTTAAAAAGGTTGAACTTGAAGCAATACAAAAATATATAGCATAATGAAAATTAAATATCAGCTGATATAAAGAAAATGGAGTTTAATGACTCCATTTTTGGTTATATAAAAATAATTGATTAAAAACAAAAATACAATACAATTAAAAAGTAATTAAGGGGAGACAATGCTATTTAATAGTTTAGAGAAAAACGTATCAAGCTAAAAGTTATCCTGTTAAATAATAAATGAAAGGAGTTAAATAATTATGATATGGGAAGAATTAAAAAGCAGAAAAAAATTTTTGTAGAAGAAGATTTTTATAGAACTTAGGGACTCAGTAGAAGGGCTAATAAGTGTAATTGAAAATATAAAGATATGAGAAAAGATTCAGATGAATATATAATGGAATTAAAAGAGTTTTTTTAGAAGAAGTTAATTTAACATTAGAAGATAACAGATAAGGAACTAAAAAAATTTAAATTTTTTAAGAGAAGATTATTTTAATTCACATACTAATAGTATTTCAGAATATGGAGTTTATGATAAAAAAATGATTTAGAAAAAAACACATAAAGTTAACGAAGAAATAACAGTAGCAGTAAGTAGATTTGGAAAAATTCTTTATAAAATTACAGAAAAAAAGTTATGTATCATATGATTTAGTATAAAATATACAATTAATTTATGAGAAGCTGTATAGATAGAAGATATGAGCCACACCCAAAATCTTGGATAAAATATTTGGGTGTAGTTCACTTCTGTTCCTAGTTTAGTATCAGATAGTGAAGTAACAAATGAAGAACAACTACTTTTAGAAAATAAAGTAAAAACTGTTCAAGGTAAAGTACTTATAAATGATGGAACACCTGGTGGGACAACAATAGCTTATCAAAAATATAACTACTTATCCTGATGGTAGTATGAGTATTTCACAAAAATTTAACAACTGGAGAAATATCATTTCAGGGAATAAATTCATCAGGTCAACGGGTTTTTGAAAACATCTTTAACACCTCACGAAGCAAATACTTTAATAGGAGCAAATTCAAGCTCTAAAAATGTTAGTAGGAAATGGAGCAGTAAGCCAAAGTATTATATCTAGAGTTTCGTATCAAACAAGAAACAATTCTCTAGTATTATATGATAAAACACCGGTACCAGTAGCAACTAACGGAACTTTAGTAGCACCATTAACAACAAATAGAAGACTAGCAACTGTACCGTTGTTAACAGATGGAGCAAATAAAGTAGCAAGTAAGCTACCATATAACCCTGTACTAAAATCTTCAGTTAAATATCCAAATTTAACTGATAGTGAAAATAAATTTTTGAATGATTATATGGATAAAGAAATTCCAGGAAAAAAATAGTGTCTAAATATAATGATGTAAATAAATATGAATATAATGCTACTACCAATCCCTACTCCATTATCAATAGGAGATGATCCACCAATAAATAATTTTTATAATGGAATGTATAATGATGCTTCAGATGAAAGTGGGATATTTGCAAGAATGGGAGATGAAACTTATCCTTATGGAAGTTGGTATACAAGAGTTGCTAAGAATTCAGAAGTAGAAGCAAGGGTAGACCTTGCCATTAAAAATGGTGGGTTAAGCCTCAATGCTGAAATTAAGATAAGAGAATATGGAGCTGATAAATCAATATTGGATACAGTATATTATATTGAATTTCCAGAAGGAATACCTAAATATAGAAAGACCAGTGGGTTATCAAGGCACCATTTCTTGGAGGATTAAATCAAGAACAATATTTTTATTCCAAATTCAAAAAGTTTTGGTAAAGTAATAAAAAGTTATCCTGTTAAATAATAAATGAAAAGGAGTTAAATAATTATGATATGGGAAGAATTAAAAAGCAGAAAAAAATTTTTGTAGAAGAAGATTTTTATAGAACTTAGAGACTCAGTAGAAGAAATCATAAAAATTTTTGAAAAATATAAGGATATGAGAAAGAACTCAAAAGGATATATAGAAGAGATGAAAAGATTTTTAGGAGAAATCAATATAACATTAAAAAGATTAACAGATAAAGAATTAATAAATTTAGTTGAATTAAGAAGAACTTATTTTAATTTTCATGATAATAGTCTTTCAGAATATGGAGTCTATGATAAAGATGATTTAGAAAAACACACAGAGTTAACAGAGAAATAACAGTAGTAATAGAAAGATTATTCTTTATAAAATTACAGAAAAATAGATTATCATATATCTTAGTATAAGAAATAATTAATTTAAGAAAAAGCTATATAGATGGAACTATATTTATAGGTTATTTGTCAAATAGTGTTGATAAACTATGAACTGACCTAATTAAGAGAATTTTTGAGAATAAAAACTTAAAAATTCTCTTTTTATTGAAAAATAAAAGTTCTTGACAATTGAATAGGTATTCAATTATAATATATACAGTTGAATAGATAATCAATTGTTGATATAAAAAGAGGTGAAACTATGAAAGCAATAAAATCAGTAAAACCTGTAAATTCTAGGGTGATTGTGATAGTGTAAATAAAGAAATTGTTGAAAAAGTAAAAAGAATTTCCTAATGATGAAATTCTTGAGATTTATCAGACTTCTTTAAAGTTATAGGAGATGGTACAAGAATAAGAATTTTATGGGCATTAGATGTGAGTGAGATGTGTGTTTGTGATATAGCTAATGTTTTTAAATATGACAAAATCAGCTGTATCTCATCAATTAAGAGCTTTAAGAGAAGCAGACTTAGTAAAGTTTAGAAAATCTGGAAAAGAAGTTCTTTATTCTTTTATCAGATAATCACGTAAAAGAAATTTTTGAACAAGGTTTAGTACATATACAAGAAGAAAAAGGAGAGGATTAATATGAAAAAGTTTTTAAATTAGAAGGATTGAATTGTCAAACCATTGTGCAGCTAAGATTGAAGAAAAAGTTGGAAAATTAGAAGGAGTTAAATCTGTTATGATAAAACTTCATGACAACTAAAATGACTCTTGAAAGTGAAAATATGGAAGAAATTGTTGAAAAAGTAAAAGAAATTAGTGAATGAAGTTGAACCTGATGTAAATATGGTAAAAGCATAGTTAAATTTTAATAGAATGGTCGTGTATTATGAAAAAGAAGGAAATAATTATTGCTATTTCTGCTATACTGTTTACTTTTAACTCTATTTATAAGAATGCCCCAAGCTTTGCAACTTGTATTAATACTTGTAGCCTATGTTTTAGTGGGAAAAGATACTGTCTTACTTGCTGTTAAAAACATAGAAAGAGGAGATTTTTAGATGAGAATTTTTTAATGACAGTGGCAACTTTAGGAGCTATTTTAATAGGAGAATATCCAGAAGCAGTTGCAGTTATGCTTTTATATGAAATAGGGGAGTTATTTCAAGGTTATGCAATTAATAAATCAAGAAAAATCTATTGCAGATATGATGGATATAAAGCTCGAATATGCAAATGTTATCAGAGATAATAAAACTCAAAGAGTTGATCCTGATGAAGTAGAACTTGGAGAAATCATTGAAATAAGACCTGGTGAAAGAGTTCCACTAGATGCAACTATTATAAAAGGTGAAACCAGCCTTGATACTTCAGCATTGACAGGAGAATCAGTTCCTGTTGAGGCGAGAGAAGGAGCAAATATTTTAAGTGGATGTATCAATATAAATGGTTTAATCACAGCAAAAGTAAAAAGGAATATTTTGATTCCACAGTTAACAAAAGTTTTAGATTTAGTTGAAAATGCAGCAGCTAAAAATCTAAATCAGAAAGATTAATAACAAGATTTGCAAAAGTATATACACCAATCGTTATAGGACTAGCTATTTTTATTAGCTACTACTTCCACCCTATCATAAGTGGAGAATATAATTTTTAGATTATGGATATTTAGAGCTTTTATCATTTTTAGTTGTTTCTTGTCCCTTGTGCCTTTGTAATCTCTGTACCACTTAGCTTTTTTTAGTGGAATCGGTGCAGCTCAAAAGCAGGTGTTTTTAATAAAGGGAGGAAACTATTTAGAAGCATTAGCTAAAAGTTGATACGGTTGTTTTTGATAAAAACAGGAACTCTAACTAAGGGAGTTTTTCAATGTTCAAAAGGTTGTAGTCCATGATAAAAAAATATAGATGAAAAATGAATTTATGTTTTATGTTGCTAGTGCTGAATCAGGCTCAAACCACTCTATATCAAAGTCTATACAAAAATATTATAATAAAGAGATTGATAATACATCTATAAATAGTATTAAAGAAATTTCTGGTAAGGGTATAGAAGCTATTATAAATAATAAAAAGTTCTTGTTGAAATGAAAAATTAATAAATCTTCCAAAAAGAAATTTCTGTGACAGATGTAGGAACTTTACTTTATGTAGAGATTGACAATGTATTTTTCAGGTTACATAGTAATTTCTGATGAAATAAAAGAAGATGCTAAAAAAAGCAATAAAAGAATTGAAAAATATAGGAATTAAAAAAAGAATATAATGCTTACAGGTGACTTGGAAAAAGGTAGCTAAAAAGTTGGAGAAGACTTAGAATTAGATGAAACTTATTCTAATCTTTTACCTCAAGATAAAGTAAGCAAATTTGAAGAAATAATAAAAATAAAACATCAAAAGGCTCTGTAATATTTGTAGGTGATGGTATAAATGACGCACCTGTTCTTGCTAGAGCAGATGTAGGAATTGCTATGGGTGCTATGGGTTCTGATGCTGCGATAGAAGCTGCTGATGTAGTTATTATGACAGATGAACCTAGTAAGATAGTAACAGCTATTAAAAGCTCTAAAAAGACTATGAAGATAGCAATGCAAAATATGGCTCTTGCCTTTGGAATAAAAAGTTATTGCTCTTATTTTTAAGTGCCTTAGGAATAGCTGATATGTGGATGGCAGTTTTTGCTGACACAGGAGTGACTATACTTGCTGTTTTTAAATTCATTTAGAGCCTTAAAAATTGAAAAAAATAATTTAAAAAAACTTGATAAAATTTAAGTTATTATAGTACAACTAAAAAAATTTAAGGAGTATTTAGAAATGATAAACACAGAAAAAAATTTGGATGAATGGAAAATTAGTAGGACATGATGATGCTAACATACATATTTTATCTCATGTAGTTCACTATGGAAGCTCAGTATTTGAAGGAATAAGAATCTATAAGACAGAAAATGCACCAGCAATTTTTTTAGATTAAGAGAACATGTTAAAAAGACTTTTTGACTCTGCAAAAATATATAGAATGGAAATTCCTTATACAGTAGAAGAAATTGAACAAGCTTATAATTGAAAACTGTAAAAGCTAATAAATTAGAACAAGGATATATCCGTCCAATAGCTTATCGTGGTTATTTTTGAATTAGGAGTTACTCCATCAAGATGTCCAGTAGATGTTGCAATAGCTGCTTGGGCTTGGGGAGCATATCTAGGGAAGAAGCACTTAACAAAGGAATAAGAGTACAAGTTTCTAGCTGGAGAAGACCTGCTCTTAATACTTTTACCTTCTCTTGCAAAAAGCTGGAGGAAATTATTTAAGTTCTCAACTTATTAGATTAGAAGCACTTAATAATGGATATGAAGAAGGTATTGCTCTTGACTATTTAGGAAATGTCAGTGAAGGAAGTGGAGAAAAATCTATTTTGTTGTTTTTAAATGGTAAAATAATAACTCCAACTTTAGCTTCTTCTGCACTTGGAGGAATAACAAAAGATACAGTTATTCAATTAGCAAAAATTAGGATATGAAGTTGTAGAACAAGCTATACCAAGAGAACTTTTATATATCTGTGACGAATTATTCTTAACAGGTACTGCAGCTGAAGTTACTCCTGTTTACTCTGTTGATAATATAGTTGTTGGAAATGGAGATAAAACTATAACTAAGTTTTACAAAAAGAATTCTTCGACCTTGCTCATGGAAGACATGAACTATCTGAAAAATTTTAAGATATGTAAAATAAAATAAGGGCATTATGCCCTTATTTTATTTATAGTCTTGCTTCTAAAAATTCCTTACTTTTTCCAACAATTTCTTTATAGGATCTTTATTTTACAATTCTATCAACTATATCAGTGTCATCTACTTCTGTAAATGTAAGCCCTTCATTTTTTTATAAAATATATTTTTTCTACTTTCACATCATAGATATTAGAAACTTCACACTCTATATCTTCCATCTTTTTCTTCTGTTTCTTCGAAATCTATATTTTCAACATAGTCATATATTTGTTTTTATTGTTTCAAAATATCCTTCAATAGTTACAGCTTTTACTTGAAAGCTAGATAAATCATTTTTGAAGTTAAATATCCCAATTCTATAAATAGCATATAGTTATAGCCTTTTTCTTGAGCTTCTGAAAAATTTCTTTAACATTTCATCACTTTCCTATAAGTTAATAGCTTTTTTTCAATTCTTCAATCTTATTTAGTCTTTCCCAAGGAGTATCTATATCAGTTCTTCCTATATGTCCAAAAAGCAGCTAAATCTTGATATTTGAATTTACCTTCTCTTAATTCAAGAGCTTTTTCTATTCCTCTTGGAGATAGATCAAATACTTTTGATATTGCTTCAGAAATTTTATCTTCATCAACTTTTGCAGTTCCAAAAGTATCAACTTTTATTGAAACAGGTTTATCAACTCCTATTGCATAAGATAATTGAATTTCACATTTATCAGCAAAGTCTGCTGCAACAACGTTTTTTTAGTAAACCCATCTAGCAGCATAAGCAGCTGATCTGTCAACTTTTGAAGGGTCTTTACCAGAGAAAGCACCTCCACCATGTCTAAAGTATCCACCATAAGTATCAACTATAATTTTTCTTCCAGTAAGACCTGTGTCTCCATGAGGTCCTCCAATAACAAATCTTCCTGTTGGATTGATATAGTATTTGATATTATCAGTATTTAATTTATATTTTTCTAAAAACAGGGTTTACCACTTTTTCTATAATAGTTTTTTTCTATTTCAGCATGTGAAACTTCTTCATCATGTTGAACTGAAACAACAATAGAATCAACATGGTCAACGTTTCCATTTTCATCATAAGCTAAAAGTAACTTGTGATTTTTGGTCAGGTCTTGCCCATGTAATTTCTCCAGCTTTTCATCATTTTAGTAAGTCTTACTAAGATTTCTCTTGATAGAACAAGTGCTAAAGGCATAAGTTCTTCAGTTTCTTTTAACAGCTCCACCAAACATTATTCCTGGTCTCCAGCTCCACCAACATCAACTCCCATAGCGATGTCAGGTGATTGAGAGTGAATACAGCTTAAAGTTCCACAGTTAGAGTCAAATCCCATACCTGGTCTGTAACCTATTTCATCAATTTTCTTTCTAACAATTTCTTGAACATCGATATATGTTGTAGTAGTAATTTCTCCTCCAACTCACAACTAAAACCTGTAGTACAAAAATACTTCACAGGCAACTCTTGAGTTAGGGTCATCTGCTAAGCAAGCATCTAAAATAGCGTCTGATATTTGATCTGAAACTTTGTCTGGGTGTCCAGGTGATACAAATTCAGATGTAAAATATGTAAATTTTTCATTCATTCCTCCTTAAAAAAATTAAAACAAATAATAATACAATAAAACTCTATCCAATCCAGATAGAGAAATGTTATTTTTAATAATCATTCTCCATCTATCAGGAATTAGCACCACACACAATGTGCAGGTTGTTGAGATCTCAACCCGCCTGTCCTCAATCTCTCTTGATGGCTTTTTACTTAAAGAATTCTAACATTTTTTATTAAATTTGTCAATAAATTAAAAATATTTTTATTATCTTTTTCAAAAAGAAAAATTGAAATAGCAATTAAAATAAAACTTATTACATGAGGCGCCTAAAATTAAAGAACATTAAGTCTTCAACTCTAAAGAAACTTATTATTATTCTATTTATTGAATAGATTATGATATACCACCACCACATATAACCAGGTGCTTTTATTTTCTTTCTTTCTCAAAATAAACCAAATTATGAAAAACCTATAAGGTTTAGAACCATTTCATAAAGCATAGCAGGGTGTAATGGTAAATTAGGAAATTCACTTCCTGCTGGTGAGCTTTCTGGGAATACAACTCCCCAAGGAACAAGCTCCTTATATTTTTGATTTTTCTATTAAATCTAAATTTTGATAATATGAATACCATTCATAGAATTTGGGTTTTTAAATTAAATATTACAGAAAATGGTGTGAAAGTTGGAACTCCATGAACTTCTCCATTCATAAAATTACCTATTCTACCAATTGCTTGCCCTAGTATACATATCCTGCTGCAAAAATCTCCCAATGTCAATGGATTAACTTTTTAATCTTTGCATAGATAAGAGTTCCAATTATTCCACCAATTATTCCTCCATGTATGCTCATTCCACCATGCCAAACAGCAGGAATTTCAAGAGGATTTCTTAAATAATAAGGAAGATTGAAAAAGTACATAGTAAAAGTCTTCCTCCTATTAAACCTGAAATAATAGCAACAAAAGCATAATTCTCAACTAATTCAACATCAAAATTTCTTTTCTTTTGCTATTTTCTTACCAAGAGTTATACCAACGTAAAATGCTATTGCATACATAAGTCCATAATAATGAAGCTCTATAGGGACCTAATTTTTAAAAATACTGGATTCATCTAAAATCTCCTTAATCTATTAGATACTTAACCACATTTGAATTATAGAGAAAGTTATTATTCCTTCTATAAAAACAAAGTGAATCTTTTATGATTTTTAATAAATAATTTATAGCTTTTGAAAAAGCAACCAGTCCTATTCCAACCCCCTACTGCTAAAGTAATTAAAGGTAATAATATTGAAAAAGATTTTCTCTTTTTAAAGAACTTGCTAAAGAAGAAATTAAATATACAACATTATAATATTCTCCTAGCATCATAAGCAATAGTGAACCAGAAATTCCTGGTATTATCATAGCACCTGCAGCAATGATTCCACAGATGAACAATTTTAGTCAGTAAGCCCTTGTAAAACAAACTCCTTTAGCTATTTGTATAGTCACTGCTCCTGTAGTTTTATCTCCATATTTTAAACCCTAAAAGAATAAAAATTATCATAAGAGCTGCTCCGCAGCAAAAAAGCTAAGATATCTTTTTTATAATCTAACCCTTTTACTATGTAAGGAATAGATGGCAATATAAGTAAAGTAAACACAGAGACTGTTATCTTAGGGTAATTCTGTTATAGAATATTTAATAATATTGGCAAAGAGGAAAATTCCTGTCGCTGCTCCTACTAATACTATAAGTAAATACCAAAAATAAGAAAAGCTTAGTCTTTCTATCAACCAAAAAGAAATTTCCTATCTTTTTCAGTAATAGGATCATAGACATTTAACATAACTGCTAAAAGTTCCTCCTGATACTCCAGGGATTATATTAGCAATACCAATAATTATTGATTTTTAAAAAGTAATATCATTATCTAGTTTTCTTCTCCTTTAAAAATTCTTTTTACTCTCAGAGGTGATATAGCTATTAAAAGTTCAAGCATACTAAAAACCTGTCTTTTGTTTTAATTTCGTTAGGTCTATGATATAAATGTACTCATCTCCAACATTGACTCTGTCGTCAACTTCGATAAAAGTATTATCCATAGTAACTTGAGAAATAACATATTCTTTCTTCTTTATAAGACAAGTAGTTTTATTGTTAGCTTTTTGAAAAACCATCACCATAACCTATTTTTATTTTTGCAATTTTTTAGTTCCTGGGTCTATTGAAGATAGCTCTTGATAGGCAACATAGTCTCAGTTCATTTTACATATCTTACAGAATCAACATAACCAATAAGCCCTGTAAAAACTGGTTTCATATCTAAATCTATAGAATCCTGCTTCTTGAAGACCATAAGTTAACATTCCTGTTCTTATATGTGTAACTATATCCACATCATAATTATAAATTCCTGCTGCATTTTGAAGATGTATCATCTCAAAATTATTTTTACCTAGTTTATTCACTAGGTCTGTGAATTTTTTTGATAACTTCTAAACCATCAGTATATGATGCTGAAAAATAGATGTGAAAAAAATACTTAAAAACTTCAAGCTATTGTATTTAATTAAATTTTTAAGTTCATCAACTTCTTCATATTTTATTCCATTTCTACCAAAACCAAAATCAATTTTTAATGATAATCTATCTATTGATATATTATTAGCTAAAGCATTTTTAAGTCTTTAATGCTATTAAGAGTTGAGCAAATTTGTGGATATTTTTTTCAAGAAGAGAGAATCATCTATTAATGATTCAAAAATTAATATTTTTAAAATCATCTATGGAAAGAGTCTTAAAAATATTCACATATACTTACAGCCTCTGAATATCTAGCTACTGCCCAAACTTTACATCATAATCATAAAGTGCCTTTGCAATCAAAAAGTATATCATGACCATAGGCGTTAGCCTTTTAAAACAGGTAATAATTCCTTTTTGCTTGTATTCTCTAAATATTCAATATTGTGATATAATGCCTTTTTATCTAGTGAAACAAAAAGAAGTATTCATAACAAAAAGCCTCCCATAACTAATATTCTGTATTTTTATAATTATAACATAAAAATTGACTAAGTCTTTAAATTTTACTTATTTATAAAATAAAGTTGATTTTTTAATAAGAATAAGATATAATTTACAATATCAAATAAAATGGAGGTAAATAAATGCCAAAAGTATATGGATCAATGCTTTGTCCTGATTGTGTTGAAGCAAAAGAATATTTTGAAAAAGTTAATTACAAATATGAATTTATAAATATCACTGAAAGTATGAAAAAAATTTAAAAAGAATTTTTTTAGCTTTTAAGAGATAATAGAAAAGGAATTTGATGATGCAAAGAAATTTGGATATGTTGGAATTCCTGCTATATTAACTGATGATAATAAAATTATCCTTGGTGATGAAGTTCTTCAAGTAAAATAAAAGTAAAAATAAAAAAATGGGTTGTTGCAAACTATTAAAAAGTAAAAATAGTTCGTTACTGAGTAAATTTCTTAACGATAAAAAAATCAAGAATCTGCATCATAAGAAGCTCTAAGCAATAAATTGCTAAGTGCTTCTAAGAAATCAGAAACCTCGTTGCACTCAGACACTCCTGCATTTGCTCGGCTCATTCTATTTGATTTTTATCTAAAAATTTCCATTCGTAACTCACTTATTTTTACTTTTTGAATTAAGATTATGATATACAACAACCCATTTTTAAATGTCAGCTAAAAGGAAAAAAATAGAAATAAGATATATGGGAATGAAGCTATAGCTCCTATTAAAAGAGTGAAAATAACTCCAAATAAGTAAAATAAAAACACTAAAGTTTTATATATCAATATTCCTGATATAGAAATAAAAATACTACAAAAAGCTAAAAGACACATAGCCGATAAAACTTGATAGGCTCTATCAGAAATTTATCAGCTTTTTCATTAAGAAAAAAATCTCATACCTTTCTTGAAATAATTTTTTTCTTTTAAGAAGTTTGTTCTATCTTCTAAAAAAACTCTGTGAATTTATTAATATTTTTAGCTATGAATTCTATCTTTAACTTTGCTATGAAATCTTTAAAATTATATTTTTTTATCTTTAATTTTTAATTGTTCTTTTATTTTTAGTTTTTACTTTTTATTATATTTTTCTTGAACTTTCTTATTAAAAGCTGGAAGAGCTTTTATGTTTTTTTCTGAAAGGAAAAGATATATTTTTAAGATCTTTAAACAACATGATAAGTAGAGCAATAAGTGCAGCTGCTGTTAAAAATTGGACAGCCTCTAAAGGAAAAAGTTCCCCTATCTCTAGCATTTTCATCAGCAACACTGACTATATTTACTCCAATTAGAAAAACACAAAAAGATATGCTAAAACCCTTAACATGACTTTTCAGTACAATTTTTAAGATAAATTCAAACTTATCTAAAGATTTAAAAATATTTTTCTTTCAAATAGTTTTTCAGTTATATTTACTTTCTTTGAACAAAGAAGCAAAAAAAGTTTTTTAGCAGATTGCACATAGTAAGCGAGAGAAATACTGAAAATACTATAAGAAATATTAAAGCCATTCCTCTATTAAAAGCCATCTTTTTCAGTATATATTTGATATAGTGCAATTATGCAAATAAAAGAAAATAATATAAGAAAAGCATATACTATTACTTTTTAATATATTAAAAAGAATTTTGCTGAGGCTTTTTAAAATTTAGCATTTCAACTCCTAATTTACTCTAATCTAAATTTCCCCTTTGCAATAAAATTATGTATGTATCTTGCAGTTCCTATTCTCTTATTTAGTTCATTGTGAGTGATAGGAATTAGTATCTTATCTTTAGCAGCTGGAAAAAGCAACATCTTTCATTTCTATATATCCATCATTGTAGTCACCCTAGCCATTTACCAAAGAATCCTGAACTTTCTCTCCTATTATAAGTCCAACTTCTATATCCTTGTCAAAAACGTCTTCTATCTCTTCTTGTTTTAGAGTAGATAGCAAGTGGTTTAAAGATTAAGTCAATAAAAGGAAAAGTTCTTTTTAATCTTCTATGTAAAGTAGAATCGTTAATAGGTGAAGATAATAATATTACCTTATCCACTATTCCACTTACTTCTTCCAATTTTAAAGTTTCTCTTATTAAGACACCACCAAAACCAAAGCCTATTAATACAATTTCATTTTGTTTATTAATTTTTCTCTTTTTAAAGATAAAAGATATTTCTTCAAAAATTTCTATTGACATATCAATAGAAGGAAAAAGTCAGTGGAAAATTTAAATTATCCACTGTGTAACCCATATTCATAAGGTTATTTTCTAACTCTTCCATGTCTTTATAATTTCTAAAAAAATCCATGTATTAGTGCTATTCTATAATTCATTTTAAACACCTTTTTATTTTTTTATTTAATACATTATATCATAATTTTTATTTTTACTTTTTGGCTTTTTATTTCCTTATCATTTCTATATAAAGTTTCTTTAATTACTTTACCTGCTTTCATCGTATTCTCTTCCTACACCTTCTCTTTTTCCATTTTTTTAATAGGAATAGATTCCTTAACTTTTTCCATTTTTCATAATAAGTTTTAGCTTCTCCATTAGCAGGTAATTCAGCAGCTAGATTACCATTATCATGGTATTCTCTAAGTAATGTTGCTGTAGAGTTTTCAAAAAGCATTTCTTGTGTTAACTTATTATTAGTATAAGATCTTGCAGTTCCATTTTTTTAAGCTATTATCTTTGTATTTTTATCTCCATTTTCACAGAGCTGTTATCCTTATCATACATAACAGCAGTTTCTGTTAAGTTTTTAAATTCTTTAGCCATGACTACTTTGTTATTTTGATATCCTTTTGAAATTTCACTTTCAATATAAGATTTATATTTTGTCATTAATTCATCATTTTTAAGCTTAACATTTCCTTCTTTTTCAGCTTCTGTTAGCTCTCTTTTTAATATAACTTCTTCTGTCATTTTTTTATGCCTTTTTCAATAGATCCCATACCTCTTTCCATATAAATTTTAGGTTTTCCATTATTTTTACTAATAGTAACATAAGTAGGAGCTTCATAAGTTTCTTTTTAACATTTTTTTAATATCTTCTTTATTTTTCTCCAGCATTTAAAAGCATAACCTGCTATATTCATAAATTCTTCTGGAAGTTTTTTTCTTCACTAGTAGTACACCATTTTTCTGAAAAAAACTTCAATAGCTCCTTTTTTTAAATTTATACTAGCTGAGTATTTTTGCTACACCTTTTTAGCCAAATTATCTTCAACATAATCAACTAATTTTTTTATATTTAGGATCATTCTCAACTTTACTCAATCCCAAAAAAATACTTTTGTATTAGGGTCTAATTCAACTTTTTGTTCTTCTAAAGGTATTCTTACTCCTGCAATATTAGTATTATCTGCAAAACCCAGTAAACTAATAAAAATAAATGTTAAAACTATAAAAAATTTTTTTCATGTTTCCTCCTTCTAGTACATAATTTTTTTGTTTATTTTATCTTTTTTTATTTCTTCGTTATCTTTATACAAGCTTTCTTTTTAATTATTTCACCTGTTTCACTGTATTCTCTTCCTATACCTTCTTTTTACCATCTTTAACAGGAGTAATCTCTTTAATCTTTCCATTCTCATAATAAATTTTTAACTCTCCATTAACTTCATCATTTTTAAAAAGGTATTTTCAGCTTCTAATTTTCCATTTTCATAATAAAGTTTTTTGTAATTTTTGGCATAGAGTTTTTCAAAAATAATTTCTTCCATTAATTTATCATTTTTATAGCTTTTCATAGTTCCATTTGAAAGAGTATTATCTGTATATTTTATTTCTTTTTAATACTCTCATTATTTTTTTAATATATACAATAGAAGTTTCTGTTAAATTTTTAAATTCTTGAACCATAGTCAATTTATTATTTACATATATCTTTGAAATTTCACTTTCAATATAAGTCTTATATTTAACTAATAATTCATAATTTTTTTAAAATCAATAATTCTTTTTCATTTTTCAGTTAATTCTCTCTTTAATACTGTTTCTGTTAACACTTGCATTTTTTTCCTTATTTGTTCCCATATTTTTGTTCAACAAATAATTTTAGTTTTTCCATTATTTTTAGTAATCAGCACATAAGTTGCTTTTTCCGTACATTTCCTCAAAAAAATTTTTAGTTTCTTTTTATTATCTACAACAGACATAGAATGATTTAAAAGTTCTGTAAATTCTTTTTGGTAATTTTTCTTCATATAATAATTCACCATTTTCTGAAAAAAATTTCTATTGTAGTATTTTTTTAAATTTATATTAGCTGAATATTTAACTCTCCCTTTTTTTAGATAGATTTTCATCAATATAATCTAATAATTTCTTATATTTAGGATTATTTTTCAGCTTTAATCATTCCCAATAGTAATTTTTATATTAAAAATCTAATTCAATTGTTTGTTCATCTGAAAGTGTTGTCATTGTTATATTAGTATTATCTGCAAAAACTCAGTAAACTAATAAAAACAAATGTTAAAACTATAAAAAAATCTTTTTCATCATTCCCCTTATAAATAGAATTTATTTAATTTTTTTACTTCCTCATCATCTTTGTATAGTATTTCTGTAATTATTTTTACCTGTTTCACTGTATTCTCTTCCTATACCTTCTTTTTTACCATCTTTAACAGGAGTAGTCTCTTTAATCTTTCCATTCTCATAATAAATTTTAACTTCTCCATTAACTTCATCATTTTTAAAAAGGTATTTCAGTTTCTAATTTTTCCATTTTCATAATAAAGTTTTTGTAATTTTACAGCATAATTTTTCAAAAAAACTTCTTGTAACAATTTTTTTATTTTTGATAAGATTTAATTATTCCACTTAAACGAGTATCATCAGTATATATAATTTCTTGTTTAAAACTTTCATTTTCATTATACATAATAGTAAATTCAGTTAAATTCCTTTTCTCGATTACCATACTTAATTTATTATCAATGTAACTTTTTAGAAATATCACTTTCTATATAATTTTTATATTTATTTAAAAGTTTTGTATTTTCTAAACTTAACATTTCTTTCTTTTCAGTTTCAGTTAATTCTCTTTTCAAAATCACTTCTACAGTAAGTTTAAGGCTATGATTTTCAGGCTTCATATTATTTTCTATAAGGATTTTTAGGTTTCCCATTATTTTTTTACTTATAACTATATCGCTTGGGTTTTCAAGAGAATTTTTTTACAAAGTCTCTAAATTCATTATCTTCATTTGCTGTTATTAAAAATTCTATTAGAAATATCATCATATTTCTCTGGAAGTTTTTCTTCATATAATAATTCGCCATTTTTAGAAAAAAATATTCTATTGATACTTTTTAAATTTATTTTAGTTGAATATCTAACTTCACCTTTTTATCTAAATTTTCATCAATATAATCTAATAATTTCTTATATTTAGGATTATTTTTCAGCTTTGATTAACCCCATCATTAACTTCACATTAAAATTTAAATCAACTTCTGTTCCTTTCAAAGCTGTTTCTATTCCAACATTATCTGCAAAAAGTCAGTAAACTAATAAAAAAATAAATGTTAAAACTATAAAAAAATTTTTTCATCATTTCTCCTTATTCTTGCATTCCCACTCCATAACATATTCCAAGACAACCTTTTTTTAATATTTATATTAATTTCAGATTTACCTTGTAGTTTTTTTCAAATAATTCTTTTTCTAATAAGAATTTTTCTTTCTTCTCATTCACATCTAAAGTGATATGATAGAACATTATACCCATTTTTTTACCTAAACTTTTCATATAGTTTTGTTGAGTATTTTTCCATTTTAACAATTCTATAAGTTCCTTTATTAGATTTTTGAAAAAGTCTATTTATACAGAATTTTATTCTAATATAGATGTATTTGGCGAAGAAATCTCCTATCCAAGTTCCAATACAAAGAGATATTATGGCGATAGTCATTAAAGTTTTAGTGTTTTTCATATCTAAATGAGTACTTTCATTAAAATAAATTCTTAAAAATAATAGTGTTGAAAACAGTACCCAGAATATTGCCCTTGTTGATAGGAAAATTCTATTCTCAAACATCTGAACTCCCTTAGTTGAAAAAAATATCATTATAGTTAAAACTATAAGGGGCTGTAGTAGTAATTTTTTTATAAGTTAAATAAGAAAAAAATTACTAAAAATACAAGTGAGACTCCTCTCACTGTTTTTTCTGAAAAAGCTAGTCATTTTTTGTTTCCTCCTGTTTTTTTCTTTTTCTGCTTTTTCTTTGTCTCTTTGTTCTTTTCTACTTTAGAGAACACACAACCACAATATTCTTGTCTGTACATATTTAATTCTTTAGAAATTTGTACTGACCTTAAATATCTATTTTTTTCTTTTTTTAAAATCTGCAAACAAAAATGGAATGTCATATTCCTTAGAATATTTTTCACCTATCTCATTTATATAGTTTACATTTTTTCATAGGACTTATACTTAAAAACAGTACTAAAAAAAGTCATAGCCTTCTTCTTTAGCTTTTTTTAGCAGTTTCTCCTATTCTTATATCATAACAAGAATAGCATCTCTGTCCACCTTCTTTTTTCGTTTTCAAGACCTTTTATCTTTTCAAAAAAATCTTCCTTTGGATTATAGACTCCTTCTATGACATTCATATCATAGTCCAATTTTTTTCCAACATTTCCTTTTTGTTCGTCCATTCTAGCCAAATATTCATAGTCAAAAGTTATATTTGGATTATAGAAATAAATATCTATTTGAAAAAAATTCTTTTAGATATTCTAAAAACAGATGAACTGCAAGACCACAACAAGAATGAATAAGTAATCTTTTTTTCTTTCCACTCTCAGTGATTTCCTTTAAAATTTCTTCCATTTTTAAATCATAATTTACTTTCATTTTTTTCCTCTACAATTCTATTATCTTTTCTGCCATTTCTCTAAATGTATCATCATGAGTAACTATTATACTTTGGTCTAAATTCTTTAAAAATTTCTCCCATATACTCAGCAAGTAATTTTTTCTTTCAGTGTCTAAGTTGTTTGTAGGCTCATCCAGTATCATAAATCTAGAGTTAGTGAAGTATTCTGTCATTGTTCCTCTTATTGCTATTGCAACAGAAACTTGTTCACCACCGGATAATTGCTCAAAGGCAATTTTTTTCTTTCTTGTCCTACTAAATACAGAACATACTTATCTTTTTTTCGTCATTGCTCCATTCAATTCTTTCAGTTCTTCCTGTAATTTTATTGAAATTCAAGCTAGCAATGTTACTGATACCACTAAGCATATATTTAGAAATAGCTCTACCCATTTTTCCTACTTCATTTCTGATTAAATTTGCTCTATTTGACTTATCTTCTAACTTCTTTAATTCATCAAGCAATGTTTTTTTCTTCTTGTGAAGCTATCTTTTTCTAATATTTTCTTAAAGTTTTCAATCTTTTCTTGAGATGAACCTAATTTTTTTACTAATTTCATTTAATTCTTCTTTAAGAATATTAAATTTTTTCTCTAAGTTCATCTATTTTTATATTTTTTTATTTTTATCTTCTAAGCTAAATACTTTTTTTCTTTTAATGAATTTTTTTATTAAATCTTAAAGAATAAAAGTTCTTTAATACTTTTCTCTACTTTTTAGAAGTAAGTTTTTCCAAGTCTTTTGCTAAGACATTATTTTTTTATATATTCATTATATGAAGTTTTTTTAACTCAGTTAATTTATTCTCAAAAATTTTTTTATTTCAGAAGTGATATTTTTCAATATTCTTATCTGTATCTACTTTAATTTTTTTACAATATTCATCAATTTCTTTCAGATTATTTTCTATTGAACTTTGATTTTTTTAAAAATCTTTTTCTTTTTCAAACTCTAAACTTTCGATAAGATTTTTTTAAATTTTCTCTTTTTTTCATCTAAATTTAAATTTTTAAGTTCAACTTCTAATCCTTTTTTATGCTCTTTTAAACTTGTACTATCTTGAAATTCTTGATTTTTCAATAAGCTGTTGAACATTTATATCCAAACTTTTTAATATTCACTTCTATTTCCTTTAGATTAACTTCTTCAGTTTTTTAAAGAGAGTTCTAAATTCTTTATAGTTTTATCAAGTTCAAAATACTGTTTTTTTCTTTTCTTCAAAAACAGATTTTTTTCAGCTAGAATTACTTTTTTCTTCTATCTTTTTTCAAGTCTTCTATGGTCTCTGTTCTTATAGAAATTTTTAGAAGAGAAATAATCATCAGCTTCCTTATCTTTTAGATTTTTCACAATTTTTCTTTTTAGATAGGGACAAATTTTAGAAGAAAGCTCATTACTAGCATTCTTTAAAGTCTTTATTTCAATTTCAAAAAGCAATTTTTGTCTTCCTCTAAAGATTTTTATGTTTTTTTCTCTAAATCTTTAAAAAAACAGTTAATTGTTTCTCAATATCTTCAATATTAATAGGCATAAATAAGTCTTTTTTTGTAGATAAGTCTTTTTCAAGAATATTGATTTCAGTTTTTCTTTTTCTAAGTGTTTATCTGAATTTTTTTCTTTTATCTTTTTCTAAATCTTCTAATTTTTATTAAAAGGCTTTTCATATTCTTTTTAATTTAGAAGTTAAATCTTCTTCTTTACTTTTAAGCTCAGCTATATTTTTATCTAAACTATCTTTTTTTCAGAATTTTTTTAGATATGTTTTTCTTCTAAATTAGCAATATCAGTCTTTAAAGTTTTTATTAGAAAAACTCTAATTTTTTTCTATGTTATTTTGATATTGGATATTTAATTTTTTGCTCCTGCAATAAATTAGTATGAATCTCTCTAAAATCTTTTAATTTATCTTCTATTTCTAGATACTCTAAATAAGGTTTTTTCATTTTTCTTCAACTATAGTTTTAGCCTTTTTTTAGCTTTTTTTAGCTTCAACAACATTATCTTTTTAAAAGATTTGAATATTTCTCTATCTTATTTTTCTTCATCTTCAATATTAGAAATCAGATTTTTTTAGATTTATTTCATCTGCTTCATAATCTTTTTATTTCGTTTGATAGCTTAGTACTTATTTCAGTAGTTTTTAGAAAAATTCTGTATTTAGACTTTCTTTTAATACTTCTTCTTCTTTAAGAAAGTTAGAGATTTCTTCCTTGTCTTCCATATTGTCTTTTAAAGAATTTATATCCTTACTTAAATAATCTATTTGTTTTTGTATATTTATCTGTAGCTTCCTTTAAAAAAACCGTCATACATCTCTTTATAGATTTGAGTATTAAAAAAATCTTGTTAAATATTTCTTCCCTATCTTTAGGTTTAGCTTTAAAGATATTTATGAATTCATTTTGCTTAGCAATAACTATATTCTCATAAGTTTCTTCAAAAGCCCTTTTTATTCCACATAGCTCTTCTAAGTTTTTCTTGAATATCACCTTCACAATCCAAAACCATTTATATCAGTCAAAGATTGTTTTTTTAGGGTTTTGTTTTTAAAAAAATTCAGTTTTTTTAAAATATAGTCTCTACCATCATTAGCTGTAAATTCTATTTCAATCTTTCCAGATTTTTTTCATTAAATTTAATAAAGTTTTTTTCCTGTTTCCTTACCTGATCTATCTTTCGTATTGAACATAACTGAACTGATAGCTTCAAGTATAGAAGTTTTTTTCCCTTCCCATTCTTTCCTAAAAATAAGATTAACTCCCTTAGAAAAATCGACAGTTGTATTAGAATGAGAACGATAATTTTCAAGTTTAACTCTTTTTAATTATCATCTTCATTTACCTCCAAAGTCTTATCAAACAATTCTAAAAAGCTATCTTTATCGCCATTTGAAAATAATTCTTTAAGGTCAGAAAAAAACTTGCAGAAAAATTTCTCAATATTTGAGATATTCCAATTAGATATAAGATTTTTTTCTAATTCTTCTATACTTAAATCAGAAGTACCTTCCTCACTATTTCCAATAGATAGAATATTTTTTTAATAAGTATATGGGTTTTTTAAAAGCACCATTATTTTTCAGCAATGTTTTTCGAGGTTTTCAAGATTTATATACTCATTATTTTTTTATTCCTATAGAAATGACCAAGATTTCTTCACCTGTTAGATTCAACTCTTTAACAAAGGCTTCAAATTCAGCTTCTATATTCGTTGAATCATTGTATATAAAGTTCTTTTGCACTCTTTTTCTATGCTCTAATTCTATAAATTCATGTTCTAAACTATCAGTATCAAAGAGAATAAAACCTTTTCTATCTGATTTTTCATTTTGGACATTAGAAAATTCCAAAGAACCTGGAACAAAAAAAGAAAGGTTTTTTTCCTTTGGATAAGTTGAAAAAGGAATGTATATGTCCACCTGCAACATAAATAGCCTTATCTTTAAATAAATCTAATATAGAAGTTGAAACTAGTCCAGGTAGAGTATTTTCTCCAGCTGAAATTCCTGTATGGACTATGACTATATTCTTTTCATCTGAATTTAATTTTTTTCAGAAAGCTTTTCTTAAAGCTTCATCTATCATAAAACCAGGATATCCAATAGGATAAAAAGTTTATATCCTCTATTTTTTTAGGTAGTTTTTCTTCCTCAAAAATTTTTTTATTGAAATAGAAAAACTTTTTAAAAAGAGATTGTTCATGCAAATATTCCAACCAAGAATCTTCTAAAAGCTTTTTGAATTATCATGATTTCCTTCAATAGCTATCACTTCTTTTTTTACATAGCTTCTCAATTCTTTAAATAAATTTTTCAGTTTTAGAAAGTATGTCAGGACTTATTTCCTTCTTATCAAAGATATCACCTGCAATTATGCAGACATCAGGATTTATTTCTTTCACCTTAGCAATGAAGTTTTTCAAAAAGCAGAAAAGAAATCCTCATATCTTTTTTTACATATTCTCTATTTCCACTGACTTTTTTTACCTAGATGTAAATCTGAACAATGCACTATTTTTCATTCTAGCCCCCCCAACAATAATTTTTTTAAATTCACAAATCCCACAAATATTATGATTATAAGGAATTTTTAGGAAATTTATTGTCTAAAAATATCCTGAGTCGTTTTATTGATATTTTTTTAAAATCTTCTTCCAACTCTTCATCTGTAATAAGTATTTCTTTTTTTAGGCTCATCTTCTTCTAAATAGTATAGATAAGTTTTGATGTCCTTATCATATTTTTGAAGAAGCAACTTATACTAATGATAATTGTTGTCTGTAATTAGAAGAATACTCAAATTCATTGTATTTACCTGTTTTTAAAATCTATAATTTGTATTTCATTTTCATCTTCTAAAATTAAATCTATCTGCCCATATAGAATGTAGTCATTTTCAATTCTAAATTCTGAAGCTTCAACCTTTTTAATGTATTCAAAGTTATCTTTTTCATCTTCAATGTACTTCTTTACTATAGACATTATTCTTTCAAAGTTGTCATCTAAATCTATATTTTGAAATCTATAGATATTTTTTTAGTAAATTTTCTATATATTCATTATCTAAAAAGGATTTTTCTGTAAAAAAATAATTTATTGATATGTTCTATAGCCTTGTGTGTAATTATCCCTAAGTTAAATATCTTTTTACTAAAAGTTGAATATTCTTTTTTTCCCTCACTAAATAGTATTTCATAGGACAATGTCTGTAAGGTGCTATATCAGTTGTATAAGATAAAAATCTTTCTTTCATCTTTCTTAGTTACTTCGTCTAAATTAACTTCATTGATATCAAATTGTAAGCTATTAACTCCACGAATTGAATAAAAGAAAGGCTTTGAAAATTTTCAGATACTCCCATTTCATAAGAACTTAAAACTAATAAATTTTTTTGCTCTACTGAAAGCCACATAAAATTTTTCTGTAAAAATCAAATTTTTCTTTATCATTTTCAGAAAGTTTAGAACTTGAATTGATAAGTCTATCAATACTTGTTTGTCTTGATATGTCATCATCTTCATATCTATTAGGCTTAGAATTCAATGAAAATACTATAACAACAGGAAATTCTAACCCTTTTGATTGGTGTATAGTTAAAAAAATGGGATACATTCATTTTGGATAATCTTCCTCAGAGAAAATCTCATCAACTCTTGATTCTTTTTAAAATATCAAGATAGCCTGTGAAAAATATTTAACTACAGAAAAATCATCTTCAGCAGTTATTTTTTTCTATAATGTACATACTTTTTGGAAATTTTTAAATATTTTACTAAGTATAGCTAAATTATGATTAGCTCTTGAATCAACAGGAGTTTCTTCGTTTAATACATTTTTTTATAGTAAGTGAAATTCAAAAAAATTCATAAAAAAATTTCATTTAAAGAGTCAAAACTTTCATTTGAAATATTTTTCAATTTTTCTTTTATCCAAGCTAAAAATTCACTATCTTTTTATTTCTAATCTTGCAAAATCTATGCATTCAGTTAGATATTGATCTATGCTATCTTCTGGAAAAATATTTTTGAAACAAGCTAAAATTATTCCTAAAAGTTAGTTTTATTTCATACATTTCAAAAAACTTTTGTTCTAGGAGAATAGACTTCTATATTTTTCTTTCTTTAAAGCAACTTCCAATTTCTTTGCAGAGTTATTTTTTTGAAATTTGCAAATAGGACTGCAATTTGATTATAGTTTGTAATTTTATTATAGTGTTTCAATTTTTTTATGAAAAATTACAGTATTTTTTTGATATTTTTCATCCATAGTTTTTTTCCTGAAATATGAAAAACATTTTTTTCCTAAAATATCTGTATCTCTCATAGATACTATATTCTTATCAAATCTATTTCCTTGCCAATCTATAGATGAAATCCATTTATTATTAAACTCAACTATATCAGTTACTGAACGATAATTTTTCTTCTAAAATTATAATTTTTACATTCATCTTCAGAAAAAAATGTTTAGGGAAATTTAAAATATTTTTCAGAACTAGCTCCTCTAAACCTATATATAGATTGATCTTCATCTCCAACAACACAGATATTCTTTCTAGTTTTTGAAATTAGAAGTAATATTTTCTCTTGAATTTTTATTACTATCTTGATATTCATCTACCATAATATATTCAAAATCATGGTTTATTTTTTTCTAAAAATTCTTTATTTTTTACAAGCATATTGAAAAATTCAACTTGTAAATATGAAAAAAATCAACAATATTAGCTTCATAAAGTTGTTTTTATATATAGTTTATAGGCTTCTTTTATGAAGTTTATATAAACATCACTTGTTTGTATATTTTTCAATATCTATAGCATTTTCATTTAAATCATTTATTTTATTCTTTAAAAAAAGAACTTCTAGCCCAATCTCCTTGATATTTTTCCAGTATTATTAGAAAGATTATCAAAAAAACTTTTTGATAATCTTCCAATTTTTATATTCTTTTAATCTTGAGTAAATGAAAAAAATGTTGCTCATAGTCTCCACTCATAAGCTCGAAATTATCAAAGAAATCAGAATAAGTAATATTTTCTTCAATAAGTCTAGTCCATATAGAGTGCATAGTTCCTATATACATATCACTTATATCTATATTTACGTTTGCTTTTTCCAAACTTTCATTTATTCTAAGTTCTAGTTCTCTAGCTGCTTTATTTGTAAAAAGTAGTTATCATAATTTTTTTAGCTTCTACTTTTTCATTTACAAGTATATTAACAGTTCTTTCAACAAGAGTCTTAGTTTTACCTGTTCCAGGTCCTGCTATTATTACAACAGGACCTTTAACAGTATTAACTGCTTCAAGTTGTCTTTCATTCAGTTCAGATTTTTTTTCATTTACTATTGACATATTAATCTCCTAAAAGTCTGTCAGTTAGGCTGTCACCATCTTTTTCCTTATTAGTTTCAACTTGTCCAGATTGTCCAGAAGGAGTAGAAGGACTTACATTGTCTCCACCTGAATTTTCAGATGAGCCTCCTTCAGAGCTACCACCTTCACCTGAAGCACTATCAATTATCATTCCGTCAGAAGATGATTCTATGTACACTCCACCACCTGCAGAAGCTTCTAAACCAAATAGTGAAGCGATACCATTCTTATATTTTGCTGCACTTTCAACTTGCAGTCTACCTTTTCTAATTACCATTTCTTTACTATTAGGTCCATCTAATAAACCAGTATAGATATCTATATTTTGTTTTACTAGGTCTCCAGTTTCTAAATAGTTTTCTAAGAATTCAAATTTACCTGGAGTGTATAGTCCTTTATTTATAAGAGTTTGATAGTATCTAGCCCACATAGGTGCAACTGCACTTCCCCCAGTCATCTTACCATACATAGGTTTGTTATCATCTCTACCTATATAGCAAACAGTTACATATTCAGGAGTTATACCAACGAACCAAGCTGTTCTATGTTCACTTGTTGTTCCTGTTTTTCCACCTTGTTGTATAGGTCTACCTGATTTATCTACAACTCTTGCTTTAGTAGCAGTACCATTGCTTACAACAGATTTTAACATAGCTGTTATTACACTTACATCAACACTATCAAAAGCTTTTACTTTTTCAATATCTGCAACATAAATAAGAATATCTTGATTGTCTCTAATTTCTCTTATTATATTAGGTTTTACTATATATCCACCATTGACAAAAATTGAGAAGTTTGCTGCTGTATTTACTGGAGTACTATCAACAGAACCTAAAGCAGTTGTCAAGTTTTGTATTTCAGAAGATAATTTTTATTTTATCAGTCATTTCTTCTTTAAAAGCATCAACAGTAACTGCATCCATTAATTTAACAGCTGGGATATTTAGTGATAAATTTAAAGAGTTTACTAAAGTAGAGTTAAATGTGTATCTACCATCAAAGTTTTTAGGTGCCCATTTTCCGTAAGCAACAAAGTCATTTACTACGACAGAATAAGGTTCATATCCACTTTCTAAAAGCTTTTAGATACACAAAAGGTTTAAATGATGATCCTAATTGTCTTCTAGCCATAGTAGCTCTATCAAAGTTTCCAGCTTTTAAAGTTTTTACCACCAACTATAGATACTATTCCTCCTGTGAATGGATCTAAAGTGACCATAGCACCATTTATTTCTTTGTTTTTTTAAAATATGGATAAGCATTGAAAGTATCCCTTGCAACTTTTTTTGATAATCTAAGTCAATAGTTGTATATTTTTTAAACCAGAAGAATAAATTTGCTCATCATCATAGATTTCTACTAAATAGTTTTCAACTATTGTTGTAAGTTCAGGGTTATTATATGCTTTTTAGGTCTTCTATTATAGATAATAGAAGTATTTTTTGGAACATTCTTCACATTTTTCTTCGTTTTTCAAGTTCAAATTTATATGCTAGTGCTTCTTCATATTCTTCTTTAGTTATTCTTCCATCTTCAAACATTTCTTTTTAAGATGATTTGTTGTCTATGAAGAGCATTATCTAAGCTTCTATTTGGGTCATATTTTGTAGGTCTATTTGGTATACCTGCAAGTAAAGCTGCTTCTGCAATATTTAAATCCTTAGGATCTTTTTCTAAAAATATTGATCTGCTGCATTCTTTTATACCATAAGAACCTGAACCAAAGTATATTTCATTAAGATATCTTTCTAAAATTTCATCTTTTAGTATAAGTTCTTTCAATTTGATAAGTTAAAATAGCTTCTTTTTACTTTTCTTGAAAATGTTCTTTTCAGGAGTTAAGAAGGCATTTTTTTGCCAATTGTTGTGTAATAGAGCTTCCACCTTGAGTAGCCTTACCTTTTTAAAAAAATTAGTTAGTACAGCTCTTATTATTCCTTTAAAAGTGTAAACCATGGTGAGAGTAAAACTTTTTATCCTCAATAGCTAGAAATGCTTCTTTTACATAAGGAGAAACATCTTCTAATTTAACAGCATCTCTTGATTCAGCTTCTAAAAACATCTACAACATTATTATTCTTATCGTAGATAGTAGTAGCCATCCGAGGTTTATAGTCTTCAACCATACTTTGAATATTAGGTAATTCAAGTCTATATTTTTATAATTATTGCAAAAACTGCTAAAAGCTCCCACAACAAATAAAAACTGCTATAAGTTTCAATAAAATAACAAGTAATTTTTTTCATTATTTAATTATCCCCTTTTTTATTTCTTTGTCTAAGTTGTCCACAAGCACCGTCTATATCACTACCTTTTTTTCTTGTCTTAAAGTTACATTCACCTTTCTAACATTTTTTAAGATAGTTATAGAATCTGTCAATTTTTTTCATAGAAGGTCTTTTATGTTCCACTCCTTCAACTTCATTATATGGTATTAAATTTACCACATGATCAAATTGATGTATAAAATCTGCCAAAAGCATTGGCATCAACTTCTGAAATATTAAAATTATCTATTAAAATATATTCAAAAAGTAATTCTTCTTTTTAGTTTGTTTTTGATATTCAACTAAAACTGCTGATAAGTCTTCCAATGGGAAGTTTTTTTATTTATTGGAATGATTTGATCCCTTTTTTCATTTATAGCACTGTGTAGAGAGACTGCTAATTCTATAGGAATTTTTTTCCAGCAAAATCTTTTTCTATACCTGGAACCACACCAGAAGTTGAAATTGTAATCTTTCTTTTTGAAATATTGATTCCATTTTTCATTTGAAATTATAGATAAAGCTGTAGATAGATTATCTATATTTAAAAGAGGTTCACCCATACCCATAAATACTAAGTTATTTAGGCTTTTCATCTTTCTTTCTAAGTCTTCTTTCAACAGTGTAAACTTGGTTTAAAATTTCACTTACTGAAAGATTTCTCATATATCCACCTTGTCCTGTTGCACAGAAACTACATTTTACAGGGCAACCAACTTGAGATGATACACAAAGAGTGTTTCTTATTTCTTTATTTTTTTAGAATCTCTATGTCTTAAAAAGAACAGTTTCTATAGTTCCCTTTATCTTCAAGTTCAAACAAGAATTTTTTTCTGTTCTATCTAACTTTGAGACTTGATGCTTCAAAAGATTGAAAAATGGTATATAGGCATTTTTCTTTTAAGATTTCTCTATCTTTTAGAGATAGGTTTGTCATATCATCAAAATTTCTGATAATCTTTTTATGTAGCCAAATAAAGACTTCTTTTTCCATAGAATTTTTTAGTCCTAAAGACACTAAAAAAATTCTGTTAACTCCTCTTGAGTTAAATTTAAAATATTTACTTTTTTTCATTATTCATTATTACTATCAATTCCTTTTTTTATTATTTCTATAAGTTCATTTCTATTATATGCTTTATCAAGTTTTTATATTTCCTTTGTTTTTTTACCTCCTCCACCTTTGATATTAGGAAAATTCTTAACAATATTTATGATGATTTCCTTACAGTCATAAATATTAGACATTAAAAGTATAACTTGTGTTATATCCAATTAATAATAGAAATTTATCCAAATTTACAAATTTAGGTAAGATTCCTACTAAATTTTTCATCTTCATTGTATATTAAAAATTTTTAAAATCTTTATAATCAATAAAGGTATTTTTCAAAATTTTTTTGCTATAAGTTCTGCATATCTCATTCCTAAAGATTTTAATTCGGCTGTTACACTAGCCTTTTCTTTTTAAAGATTTGTCTAGCATTTCTAAGATTTCATCATCTTTACAAGAAAAAGTATTAGTTAATTTTTTTATAATATCATGCTTTTTATTGTAGTCATTCTTAGCTCTATCTCCTGCTAGAAAATAGAATCTAGTATAGTTTCCTTTTATATTTTCATGATTTATAATTTTAAAGATTTCTATTTCTGAAGTTCTTGAAACATGAAAACCTGCACAAGCACAGATATCAACATCTCCAATTTTTATAAATCTTACATCACCTTTTTATTTTTTTCTTTTTATAGCTTTTCTAAGATTTTTCAAATTTATGAGCCTCTTCATTTGTATAGATTTCTTCTTCAACTAATATATCTGCCTTTATATCTTTATTTACTAGTTCTTCTAACTTTTCTATAACTTCTTTTGAAATATCTTTTTGATCTAAATCTACAGTTGTATATTCTTCAGCCATTCTAAAACCTACAGTATTTAATCCAAAAATTATTATAGGCTTCAGCAGAAAAAAATATGTTGGGCTGTATGTTGCTGTCTTATATCTTCCTGTCTTTTTTTCATCAATAGAGTAAGTGTACTCACCATCTTCTAAATTTCTATCTAAGATAACAATATTTTTCTTTTTACTTCAACAATGTTAGCCTCAGCTATTGTTCCTCTATCTCCAAGTTGTCCACCTTTACCATCAACATAGAAAGGAGAATTTAATACTCATAAGTCATATCAGAAATTTTTAAATTAATTTTTTTATTTTCCATCAAAAATCCACCTACTTTTTAGAAAATATTTATTCTCTATATTTTTATCATTAATTTAAAAAAATAAAAAAACTAGAAATTAAAAAAATAAATAAAAAGAGACTACTAACAAATTAAAAATTTTTAAACTAAAAGTTAAAAAAATAAGTGAGTTACGAATGTAGATTTTTAGATAAAAATCAAATAGAATGAGCCGAGTAAAATCAGGAGTGTTTGAGCGTAGCGAGTTTCCTGTTTTACAGCGAATTCTTGATTTTTTTATCGTTAAGAAATCTACTCAGTAACGAACTATTTTTTTACTTTTTATTAATTGTTGTAATAGCCCCTTAAATTTAAATTAATTTATATTTTTATTTTTGCACCTAGTGCAGCCATAGTAATATAGTTATATGGTTTATTGAAGTGAGGTAAGAATAGAATATCTAATAATTTAAATCTATCTATAGTTACTCCTTCTTGTATAGCTAATGAGAATACATGCATAGCCATAGAGATATCGTATTTAGATGCCATTTGAGCTCCAATTATTTTTTTCTATTATCTTTTCTATACACAACTCTGATGTACACTTCTTCATTATTGTGTTTCATGAATTCAGGTTTTTTGTAAATCATGGAAAGTTGTTTCTAAAACTTCAATTCCTAATTTTTCAGCTTTTTTTCAAAAAGTAAGTCCTGTAGAAACCATATTTAATCCAAAGATTGAAATTCCATTAGAACCTTGTACCCCTATGCTTTCTAACTTAGTTCCACAAACATTGTGAGCAGCAACTATTCCAGATCTAACTGCATTTGTTGCAAGAGCGATATAGTTTGTACCACCAATAGAGTTATCATAAACTGTTGCACAATCTCCTATAGCATAAACATCATCTAGGCTTGTTTTTTTGAGTTTTATCAACTACATAAGCACCATTTCTAAATAATTCTAGTTTATCTTTTTCCTAAGTCTGTGTTAGGTCTAAATCCAGCACATAGAACTACCATATCAGCTGGGAATTCACCCTTTATTAGTGATTATTTTTTTCAACTTTTTCCATTTCCTTGAATTTCTTTTTACTAATTGTCCATATTCAAGTTTAATTCCATGCCCTTCTAATTGAGCATCCATTTTTTTCTCTAAATAATTTATCATAGTAAGTAGATAGACAACCGTCAGCTGCGTCAACTAAGTATACTTCTTTTCCCCAACGTTTGAAAGCTTCTGCAAGTTCAACTCCGATATATCCTGCTCCAACAACAGCAACTTTTTCTATTGACTTATTTACATTTAATTTATCAATAACTTCTTGTGCATTTTTGGAATAATTTTTACATATTGAACATTTTCTAATTCTTTTTCCAACGATTGGTAAATCTATTGGTAAAGAACCTGTAGATAAAACTAGTTTATCATAGCTTTCTTCATACTTTTTACCATCTTTTCCAGTAGCATACACAATTTTTTTATCGAAATCGATATTTGTAACACCTGTTTCCATATGGATTTTAGCACCTTTTTGCTTCTAATTTTTTTCTTTTGAAGAATAAAAATAATCCATCTGAACCTGCTATTTGTCCACCTATCCAAAGAGCCATTCCACATCCTAGGAAACTAATATTTGAGTTACTATCAAATACAACAACCTCATTTCCTTTATAGTTGTCTAACATTGTGTTAATACAAGCTCGTTCCCTGCATGGTTTGCACCTACTACTACAATTTTTCATTTAATATCTACCCCTTTTTTTATAGTATATCTAACTAGTATAATTT